>Ga0214923_10002383_pt1 | contig 25103 bp, 19 predicted proteins | sample LL1510_MetaG_FD_177993 | JGI IMG/M metagenome (GOLD analysis project Ga0214923, IMG submission 177993) | Freshwater microbial communities from Lake Lanier, Atlanta, Georgia, United States - LL-1510 | ecosystem: Environmental > Aquatic > Freshwater > Lake | place: USA: Georgia | collected...
TGTTGTTAAGGTCCAGATAGCTGGATTTGTGGGATCCTGGGTCATCCGTGTTGCAGGGTTGGCAGGATTCCAACCCTGGAAATTACCAGCAATACCCATACCTGCAGAGTCAACCGTAACACCGGTCATGTTCACGCGGAAAGTAATGAGCGGATTGGATGCAGAACATGAGCCAAAGCCAACCAAACCAAGGGTCGTATTGACCAAAGGCACAATTAAGTATCGGTTACCTGTACCGGGGAAAACGCAAGAACCGCTAACCGACTCGTCCTGACCCCATGCATTACCGTTGATGAACTTGTAGTAAATGGTATCACCGGACATCAACCCGTTGTGGGTATAAGACCAAACGCTTGGATTCTGAGGATCCTGAGTCAAGGCAGAAGTCGATGGATTCCAACCCTGGAAGGATCCGGCAATATGAACTCCATTAGCGCTCACGGTTTGATTTTGCATGCTAAGCATAAAAGTCACATTCACAGGAACTGGTGTGAATACAGAGCATGAGCCGAACATTACCGGCGAAAGCAAATTGTTACCCGCTACAACGGTATGAAAACGATTTCCATTGGTGTTACCACCCATGGCACAGGCTCCGGGTACGCCTTCCTCACTACCCCATGCATTACCGTTAACGTACTTCCACTCAACCACATCGCCAAGGGGAAGGTTGGTAGTGTAGGTGTAAATATTCGCATTGTGAGAAGCAGGTGTCATTGGAGTGCCACCAGGATTCCAGCCCTGGAAAGAGCCGGCAATATGAACACCGTTAGAACTAACCGTTAGTCCGGTCATGTCCACCTGGAAGGTAACGGATTGCAGCGGTACGAGACCGCTTTGGCAAGAACCGAAGAAATAAAGCGGTAAGGTATCGTTCCCATTACCGGATACGGTGTAACCACGGTTACCACCGACAGCGCAGGCCGAAGGAATGCTCTCGTCCTGACCCCAGCTGTTTCCGTTAATAAACTTAAATTCCAGGTTATCACCGGGCGTCAGCTTGGTGGTATAAGTCCAAATGTTGGCGTTGCTGGCATCCTGAATCATTCGGGTGGTCGAAGGATTCCAACCGTTGAAATTACCGGCAATACCCATACCCGCGCTGTTGACAGTCAAACCGGCCATGTTCACTCGGAATGTAACGTTGGTGGCCAAATCAAGGGTATGAACAATACGGGGATGGATGTATTGTTGAATGGTATCAATAAAGGTTAAACCTTTGATACGCGACATCCCTGGATTACCCAACAAACCTTGTTGATGCAAAGATTGAGCATTGTAGGTGCCACCGGTCTGAGCGTTGGTTGCAGCCACCACAAAGGTGAGGGTGGTGGAATCCCACCAAGTGTAGGGATCGGTTTCGTTGAAGAAAGTTGTGATAGAGCCACCGGGACCCAAAGGCAAATTCCTTACAGGACGGATGATTGGCCACAAACCCTCACCGGATCCGGTGTTAATTTGGTCATTGGGCGCAGGGTAGATATAAGGAATCGTTTGGTTGTAATTGCCACGGGCTACATTGGACACAGGGTCACGGAATTTATTGACATCAGCAAAAGGAGCATTGTTACCGTAAGCGTTCACCAAAGCCTGGAAAATACCGGCACCCTGAACCTCAACCACGTTTTCGTTGGTGGTTGGAACGACGACAATCCCTTGACGGTAAGGAGCAAAAGGATCACGGACGGCTTGAAAAGAAACCATAGGAACTTCACCTCCATCCAACCAAGACGTATCAGCCATCGCACCACCAACATTGATGGCCATGCTAACGGCAGAGGAATACCCGGGCCAGTTGTTTTGATTAAGCAAGCCGTTGAAACCATCCAAATTACCAACGATGTTGGAGTCGATAACCGACTGACCGTTGGGCAATAGGAATTTGGGGAGGCTAACCTCAGCCCATTGATTCATGGTTGCATAGGCCAGCGCAACATACCCTCCGGAACCCACGCCGAACAAAGCAATTTTGCTTTGATCAATTTTATAGGGATTGCCGTCGATGGCGACGGTTTTGCGCATGAAGCGCACCGATGATTTGATGTCGTTGATGGCACGGTACACCGCGTTCAACAACTGAGCCGTACGCTCGAGCTGGGTGGCTGCCAAAGGATTCCAGCCAACACGGTATTTGGGTGCAATGACCACATAACCGCGCTTGGCCCATTGTCTGCACAAATTGACTGCGGATGAGTCATCGATGCTGCCAGTGATGCCACCATTGATGACCGGAGGCAAGAAATTACCCGTGTGGATGTACACCATAACAGGGCGAGCCTGGTTGGCCGTATCGACAGCCTGGGATGGTTGATACACCCGCATTGTCAAATTGGCTACAGGATACGTAGTCGTGGGTGGGAAAAAGTGATTATTCGCACCATACACCACGTTGTTGGTCACGGTTATTTGGGCGTCCGTAAAGACCTCGGAGAGGTAACGATTACCCTGAGCCATGACCCATTGCCCCATTCCCACAAGCAGGAATAAAGCCAAAAGAAGGGTTTTTCTCATACTGATAAATTTAGTTTGTCCAAATCTAACGAATTATTCCGAAAGACCCAAGGGTTTGTTCATGATTTTTTAATGGGCTCATCCCCGGAAGAGCGCCGGCGGACCGTAACAGCGGCTTGGGGCTTGCGCAATGATCGATGGGGCATGGGTGGTCCATCCAAACCCAACCTGGTAGCCATTTCCTTCCAAGGACCGCTATAATTCACCAGTTCCCGGTTCTCCCTTACAACCGATGGATTGGCCTGAAAACGCTCGCTAAAACGGGTCGAGAAATAGGATAGACTTTTGAATCCAGTCAAAGCCGAAACCTCCGACACATTGCCGCGGCGGGTGGCTAGCAAGTGAAATGCAGCGTTCAAACGATGCTCTGAAAGGAATTGCTTGGGGCTCATCCCCAGCAGCCTGTCCAAGCGGCGATCCAATTGAGAACAACTGAGAGAGAGTGCATCGGCCATATCCGCCACCTGGAGGTCCACCCGGTGCATATTTTGGCGGGTGAATTCATGCAGCAAGCCCAAAAAACGCTCATCTTCGGAGGTTAAGGGGGCTTTTTTGTCATCGTAGAGGTATTTCTGATAGGAATACTTACACACCGTGTGCATTTGTTCCACCAATCGACGGCACGCCAATTGGAACAAGGTCTTGGAACAATCGGTAGCCAAAATCAAGTCAGCGCCAGCCTCCAGGGCCTGTTCCCAAAAATGTGGCCCCGGTGGATCGGCAAGGCACAAAATGGGCAAGTGGGACAAGCGGCTGTGGGCTCGAATGTACCGAACGATTCCCCAAGGATCCGGAAAAGCAGATCGAATGACCAGGACCAGTAAATGAGGACTCATGCGATGCACCTTGGACATTACCGCTTCGCTGTTGGAAAATTCCTGGACCTTGTAGAAGGTCACCAGGAGCGTTTTTAACCGTTGGCGTCCTCCGGCCAGGGGATCAACCAACAATGCAAGGTTCTTGGCAGACATAGGATTGTACGTGGTTTTTTAGGAACACACCCCAAAATTCCAAACACCAATCGGAAGGTTCACCGAAGAGAACCCCTACAAAATCTTAGACAAATAACCAAACACAGGGTGAAAAGGGAAGCAGACTACAAAAAAGTCCCCCAAAAAACAAGGCCCCCACCCCCTACAAATCACCGAACACCCCTATACAAATGAACTAGTAGGCAAAATATGGGCGAGCGGCAAACCAAATTTCCTCCGCACCCACCGAACCCATGCCACCCACCACCCAATCAGGCTTCCATGCAGGGGGCAAAACCAAAAAATGCGCATCCATACCTGCGTGCAGATGGCCGCTATAAGCTTCACAACCCATGGCCAAAGCTGCTTGGGACGTCGTCGCTTCCAAGCCCTGGAAGGGACTAAGACCACAACGCAACACACCTAAACACCAATTCAACCAAGGATTGCCCGAAGGAGCTGACCCGGGATTCATATCCGAGCCCAGCGCTACCCTTTGTCCCCTGGCCAGCATCGCCCCCAAAGGCGCGTAAGGCAGGTTCAAATACAGGGAACAGAGCGGCAAACCCACCACCACCGGTGCTTCAGGTCCCAAATAATCCCAATCCCCATCGACCATTGTTTCCAAATGATCCATGCTGGCCAAACCCAAACGACAAGCCGCCTCAACCCCTCCAATGGCATTGAATTGGTTCAAATGAGCCTTTACAGGAAGGCCAAGACGATTTGCCGCCGTTGCCAGGGCCTCCAGGTCTTCAATTCCAAAATACCCGACCTCGCAAAAAATATCCACAGCATCCACCAAGCCCTGGTCGTAAAGGCTTGGAAGCCAATCTTCCACCACGGTTTGTACATATTCCTTCTTTCGGTGGCGGAATTCAGGTGGAAGGGCATGCAGGCCTAGAAAAGTATTGACCACGCGCACCCCGTTACGATGAGCCAATTGCCTGGCAACCCGAAGACTTTTGGCTTCGGCTTCCAAGGATAATCCGTAACCGCTTTTGATTTCAAAGCAGGCCACCCCTTGCTTCATCAAACGATGCAATCGACTTTCGCTTAGCTCCAGCAAGTCTTCTTCAGGCAAGGCACGAACCTTGGCTACGGTGGACAAAATGCCTCCCCCGGCCTCGGCTATCTGCGCATAGGTTGCACCGCCCAACCGGGAAATCATTTCGGAAGAACGATCACCGGCCCAAACCAAGTGGGTATGAGGATCGCAAAAAGAAGGCATTACCGAACGTCCTCCTAGGTCCGTTCGTTGAAATTGATCACCCAACAAGGCGGGGTACCACGAATGCCATTGGGCTTCAAGTTCAGGAACTGCCGAAAGAAGGACCGGCTGGGACCCCTTGGTCCAGGTTCCGAGTCCCTTCACTAGCCCATCGCCCACCAAAAGCCAGGCATCGGTTAAGGGTTGACCCCCTGGATAATCCGGCAAACCATGTCCCCATAGAGACCCTACCGAGGTGATCCAATGCCAGGATGGGTTTGGTTGCATGATTTGGTGAATATCAAGGGGAAAATTAAACCCAAGAACAATTTTCGCACCATTTTTTCGTGTTCTAAACGATGTTCACCGGTTCAGCCAACCCTGCTCTTTAATTTTATTCCTCAAAATTTCTAAATAATAATGGATTCAAAATTCCTGTCCATACCCAACAAGATTCTTTTTCCAACCCTGATGCTTGGCCTCTGCGCCATGATGGCATGGGCCGGGGCGCGCTATGCCTTGTGGCAATCCAACCGCAACACCTTTACCGCCACATGGCCTCTACCGAACGGTAGCAACCCCCGATTGACCCCGGCGTCGTTGGCCGGAATGCCTGATTTTGTTCAAGCCTGCGAGCAAAGCACCCCGGCCGTGGTCTATATCAAAACCACATCAACCCAAACGATGCGCAGTTTTAACGATTGGTTTTTTGGGGATTTTTTTCAACAAAACCCACAAACGGTCCTCAATTCAGGTTCCGGCGTACTCCTATCCGCCGATGGTTACCTCGTCACCAACCACCACGTGGTTCATCAGGCTCAAAAAATTGAAGTGGTCCTGGCCAACAAACAAACCTATACCGCCGAATTGGTGGGTCAAGACCCGGGGTCAGACCTTGCTCTGCTCAAAATTCAGGGTAACAATCTTCCATTTATGGCCTTTGCAAATTCATCAGAACTGCGCGTAGGTGAATGGGTCCTTGCCGTCGGAAATCCCTTCAATTTAACATCGACGGTCACCGCCGGCATCGTGTCCGCCAAGGGTCGCAACTTGAACCTTTTAAACAATATGTTCCCGATTGAAGCCTTTATACAAACGGATGCGGCCATCAACCCGGGCAATTCAGGTGGTGCACTGATCAATACCGCTGGACTTTTGGTAGGAATCAATACCGCCATTTTATCCAAAACCGGATCCTACAACGGCTATGGTTTTGCGATTCCATCGAACATTGTTCGCAAGGTTGTAGCAGACCTCAAGGAGTTTGGCAAGGTCCAACGCGCGTTCATGGGTGCTGAGGTTGAAGGCCTGGATGAACGCTTAAGGAAAGAGGCCGGGGTGGATCATTTGAACGGAGTCTTTGTGACTTCGGTAAGTCCTATCGGAGGGGCCCGTGAAGCTGGCCTTCAAGCCGGCGATGTCCTGGTCGGTATGGACAAAGTGCCCCTGAAATCCAAGGCTGATTTTGATGAGCAAATGAGTTATCGCCGCCCTGGAGAAACGGTTGAAATCAGTTTGGAGCGAAATGGAAAAATCCTTATCAAAAAAGTTCGCCTAACCAACTTGAACGGCGATACTCAAATCCAAAAAAACCAAAGCGTGCGTTCCTCTGAATTGGGCTGTGAATTGGAACCCTTAACACAATACGAATTGGATCGCCTAAAAACAACCCACGGGGTACGAATCGCTTCCATACAAAGCGGAACCTTGAGCCGAATGGGAATCAGAGAAGGATTTGTGATCACCCATATCAACAAAGCCCCTGTGAAGACCCCATCGGACCTCATAGAAGCTTTGTCCTCCGTTCGAGGTCAAACCGTCATTGAAGGTTTTGACCAAAACGGCGGGCGGGCGGTCTATTCGTTTTATGGTTTTTGATCCGAACCTCCACCTGGCTTTGCAATGGATTCCCGCATGTCGGTGTCTGCTTTGATGTTCTGCATGCGATAATAGTCCATTACACCCAATCGGCCTTGCCGAAAGGCATCTGCAATTGCCAGGGGAATTTGAGCTTCGGATTCAATAACCTTGGCCCGAGCCTCTTGGGTTTTTGCCTTGAATTCCTGTTCTAGGGCGACCGCCATGGCTCTCTTTTCTTCTGCACGGGCTTGGGCAATTTTTTTATCGGCTTCGGCCTGATCAGTTTGCAAACCGGCTCCGATGTTTTTACCTACGTCGACATCGGCTATATCAATGGACAATATCTCAAAGGCTGTTCCAGCGTCAAGACCTTTGTTGAGGACCACTTTTGAAATTTGATCGGGATTCTCCAAAACCTCTTTGTGGTTTACAGCGGAGCCAATGGATGAAACAACCCCCTCACCCACCCTCGCAAGGACTGTTTCTTCACCGGCACCTCCTACCAATTGTTTGATACTGGCACGAACCGTTACCCGGGCGCGGGCTATTAGTTGAATCCCGTCCTTGGCCACCGCCGTTACCGGAGGGGTATCAATAACCTTGGGATTGACCGACATTTGAACAGCCTCAAAAACATCCCTACCGGCCAAGTCAATGGCCGTTGCGGCTTTAAAATCAAGGGGAATATTGGCTTTTTCGGCTGAAATGAGGGCCCGAATAACATTGTTAACGTGACCTCCGGCCAAGTAATGGGTTTCGATTTCGTTGGCAGTCACATGAAGGCCTGCTTTGGTGGAAGTGATCATCGCGTTGACAACAATGGCGGGCGGGACTTTGCGAATACGCATGAGGACCAAATCCATGATGCCAATCTTCACGCCCGAAAAAACAGCCGTGATCCAAAGATTGACCGGAACAAAATACAGCAGGGTAAAAAAAGCGACAGCTAAACCACCGGCTACAAACAACAAAAACATTAAATCACTCATAACAAAAAATTAGGGAGAAATCAATAACAAGGTACGTCGAAAAGAAACAATCCATTACATTCGTTCGGGCGCACTTATGCCCAACAAACCCAAGGATTCTTTGAGCAAGGTGCAGGCTTGGTGGCATAAGGCCAAGCGAAAAGCCCTGGCCTTCGGGTCTGATTCCTGCAATACGGGGCATTCATGATAAAACCGATTGAAAGCAGTTGCCAAACCATAGGCGAAATCAGCAACGTGGGATGGGTTGTTTTCCCTGGCTGCCGCCTCTACAGAAGGCTTCCATTGCGAGAACTGACACAGCAAGACACGTTCGGTTGCATGCCAATTTTCGTAGGTGTCACCGATCGCATGCGTTGATTCCTGGGGACCTTCGGCTATGGCCCTGGCCAAAACGGAGGACAATCGGGCATGGGCGTATTGAACAAAAGGACCGGTATGCCCATGCAAATCCAAGGCCTCTACCGGGTTGTAAACCATGCGTTTGGTAGGATCTACCTTGAGCAAGTAGAATTTGAGCGCGGCCAAGCCAATTTCCAGGGCCAACGTGTTTTTTTGATCGTCCGATAAGTGATTCAACTTTTCAGATTCAGCCAACTTAACTGCAGCCAGGTTCTGGACCTCGTCCATCAAATCATCCGCATCAACCACCGTTCCCTCCCGAGACTTCATCCTTCCATGCGGCAAATCCACCATTCCATAAGAAAGATGGTAACAACGTGCTGCCCAAGGAAAACCTAGTTTATCAAGAATAGCGAACAAAACTTTAAAGTGATAATCCTGTTCGTTGGCTACCGTGTAAATCATGCGATCAAAACTCCAATCGTGTTGACGTTGCTCGGCGGTCCCCAGGTCCTGGGTAATGTAAACCGAGGTCCCGTCGCTTCGTAACAATATTTTGGAGTCCAGGCCCCTATCCTGCAAATCCACCCACACGGCTCCGGTATCATCTCGTCTGAAAAGGCCCTGTTGCAATCCTCGCTCCACCAAGCTCTTGCCCAATAAATAGGTTTCGGATTCGTAATAATTTCGGTCAAAACCTATCCCCAAGCGTTGGTAAGTCGCCTCAAAGCCTTCGTAAACCCAAGAATTCATTTGCTTCCACAGGCCTACCACCTCCGGGTCACCCTGCTCCCATCGTTGAAGCATCTCCCTGGCCTCGATGAGGATAGGGGCTTCGTTTTCGGCCTCATCGCGGGTGCGGCCTTTGCCAACGAGTTCCTGGACCTGATCCTGAAAGGCCCGTTCGAATTCCACATAAAATTGGCCGACCCAATGATCACCTTTGACACCGGCCGAGCGAGGATCTTGGCCTTGACCGAATTTCTGCCAGGCCAACATGCTTTTACAAATGTGAATACCCCGGTCGTTAATCACCTGGACCCGAATCACCCGGTGGCCCAACGAAGAAAGGATGCGGTACATGGCATCCCCCAACAAATTGTTACGAACATGCCCCAAATGGAGGGGCTTGTTGGTATTGGGGGAACTGTATTCCAAAACAATCGTTTCAGGCTTGAATTCTTGATCCCCTGGACCGTGGGTCAACGCGTAGCCTTGAGACCAACGCCAGCGCCAATAGGGCTGCGTCAGGGAAAGGTTCAGAAAGCCCCCAACCGCTTGGGCTTGTTGCACAAGAGGGGAACCGTCATCCAAACGGAGGGTGGGCCAAAAATCACTCAGGCGTTCCGCCAAATCAGCCGGGGATAAAGCGGCTTGTTTGGCTGGACCGAAAAGCACCAGCGTGATTTCACCCTCAAATTCGGGACGCGTTTCCTGCCAAACCAATCTCGGTAACGCGTTCATCCATTCCGACTGCTCGGCGAACCACGCCAAGAGGGGTTGCTCCAGCCTCTGGGCCAGCATGGGATTCCATTCCATCATAGCCGCAAATTAAACATCTTCCTCCCTACCGGAGGGCACTTGCTGATCAATCGCATTGGCGACTTTGACCAAAATCTCAAAAGCCATCTCGGCCATGAGGTTTTCTTTGTCCAGGGTTGGGTTGATTTCAACCATTTCAAAGCAACAAACCTTGGGATTGCGTACCAGGTTTTGGAGTAGCTTGCCGGCCTCGCGTTCGTTGATACCACCGGCAACCGGCGTACCCGTTCCCTGGCTCAGCTTGGAGTCCAAGCTATCGACATCGAATGAAATATAGATGATATCGCAGGCTGCCAGTGCGTTCAAGGCATCCAAGGCCACCCGCTCCACCCCCTTGCGGCGTAATTCGGCTACAGTAAAGACTTTGACCCGGTTTTCACGAATCAAAGAGGCTTCTTCGGTCTCCAAATCCCTCAAAGCGATGTAAACCAAGTCCTGGTAACCCAGCATCGGCGCAGACCCTGCCATTTGTTGCAAGGCATGCCAGCGCTTGACCGTGGCCGGTTCGGGCTCCCGCACCGCACTTGCTCTGTTGTCCTCACCCAAAGCCAGGGCCAGGGGCATCCCGTGCAAATTGCCCGAAGGGGTTGTCCAAGGCGAATGCAAATCCGCATGGGCATCGATCCAAATCACGCCAAGCCGTTGCCCTGGCCGCGCCTTAAGGATTCCGGCCAAGGTTCCGGCCGATGTGCTGTGATCCCCCGCCAAAACCAAGGGGTAGGCGCCATTTTCCAAACAAGCATGCACCGCATCCCTCACATTCTCCATAACCTCCCCGACCCCTTTGATGTAGCGGGCAAAGGGTGACCCTTCCGGGCCGTAGAGTAAATCATTGCGATTGGGGACCTCGGTCCTTGGCATTTTGTGAAAAAACCGACTGGCAAAGTCGTGAGCGGCTATTTTGACCGCGTCCACACCCAGGCTGGCTCCCCGGGTCCCTGCTCCCAGTTCTGATTTCACTTCAATAAGGTGCAGACGGGATTGCATCCGTTGGGCAGGGGTTGGGATAATGCTGAGGTTAAATCGGAATGAAGGGGGTGTAGGGGGGTCAGAAATCTTTAAATTTGCGCCCCTTCATCCCCAAAACGCCTCCACTTGCAAAGCTACGCAGAATTTTTGGACCTCAGTGTGGGTTTCCCCCAGGACGGTTGGAAATTGCTGGACGACGAATTGTACTTCCGCGATATCAACCTTATGGAGCTGGCCGAAACCTTCGGCACCCCCTTGCGATTCACCTACCTCCCCGTGATTTCCCAAAAAATCCAGGAGGCCAAGAGGCTCTTTGCTCAGGCCATGAAGGAACATCAATACAAAGGTTCCTACACCTATTGCTATTGCACCAAATCTTCGCATTTCCGCCACATCCTCGAAGAGGCGCTGGCCAACGATATCCATCTGGAAACCTCCTCGGCTTTTGATATACCAATTATCGAAGCACTGGAACGCAAAGGGTTGATTCAGAAGGATATCATGATTGTTTGCAATGGCTTCAAAAAAGAGCTTTACAAGGAGAACATTGTGGACCTATTGCACGATGGCTTCCGGAACATCATCCCGGTTCTCGATAACAAAGAGGAATTCAATTACTACGACAACGAGGTTGAATCCGAAATGCAATTGGGAATCCGGTTATCGGCCGAAGAAAAGCCGGATTTTCCCTTCTACACCAGCCGCCTGGGCATACGAGCCGATGAAATTGTGGATTTTTACCAGCACAAAATCAAAGAGGACGGACGGTTCAAGCTCAAGCTTTTGCACTTTTTTGTGTCCTCCGGATTCAACGACACCCCTCACTTCTGGAACGAACTCGAAAAACTGGTCCTGACCTATGCCAAACTCCGCAAAGTCTGCCCTGATTTGCATATGCTGGACATTGGTGGTGGCTTGCCCTTCAAAAATTCCTTGGAATTCAATTACGACTACACTTACATGGTGGGCGAAATTGTGGGGCGTATCAAGACCATTTGCCAAGAAAACGGGGTGCCCGAGCCCGATTTGGTAACCGAATTTGGATCCTACACCGTGGCCGAGGCTACGGGCATCATTTTCAAGGTTTTGGGGCGCAAACAGCAAAACGATCGCGAAAAATGGCTCATGGTGGACGGCAGCCTGATTACGATGCTACCCGATGTTTGGGCTATGAACCAGAATTTTATTATGCTACCCCTGAACAACTGGGATGCCGAATACGAAAAGGTGAACATTGGCGGCATTACCTGCGATAGCCTGGATTACTACAAAACCGAGCCCAACAACGCCTCCACCTGGATGCCCAAAACCCGCAAGGCCCAATACCTGGCCTTTTTTCATACCGGGGCTTACCAAGAAACGCTGAGCGGGACCGGAGGCATCCACCACTGCCTCATTCCCACCCCCCGACACGTTTTGATTCGCAAAACCAAGGACAATCAAGTGGATTACCGTTTGTTTCAAGAAGAACAAAGCAGCAAACAAGTTCTCAAGATTTTAGGATATTAGGGCAATCCGCCTATCTTTGACCTCCTTTTGGAATCACCCAACTCCGGAAACCTTTTCCCCTCAAACCGAAACCACCCACCATGGCCGTCAGTACCCTTAAGCGCAAAGCTGCCAAGAACCGCATCAAATCTGCCTTGAGAAACCAAAAACTCAAAGGCACCACCTTAGGATCTTACGCCAACCCCAACCGGGTTGCCCGCGTTTCGATTTCCGAATCTTTGGGGCAGCAGAGCCACAGCGAGAACACAGAGGCCTAAGCCTCTTTAGACCTGCAGGACCCCCATATTGAACCTTTCGGTGATGGGGGCATGGTTGGCAGCATCCAACCCCATCGATAAGGCTTCCCGAGTTTTGACGGGATCAATCAAACCGTCCACCCACAAGCGAGAGGCCGCATAAATTGGCTTTGTCTGCTCGGTGTACCGGGCTTTGATTTCCTGGAGTCTTGCTTTTTCGGCCTCTGGGTCTTCGGCCAAATCCTGAGATTTGCGGGCACTGTTTTGGATTTGCAAAAGAACCTTGGAAGCCTGTTCTCCTCCCATGACGGCAATTTCCGCGCTAGGCCAAGCCAAGATCAACCGAGGATCGTAGGCCTTTCCACACATGGCGTAATTGCCTGCTCCGTAGCTGTGGCCCGTGATCACGGTGAATTTGGGAACCACCGAATTGGCCACGGCATTGACCATCTTGGCCCCGTCTTTGATGATGCCTCCGTGCTCGGAGCGAGAACCCACCATAAAACCGGTTACATCCTGCAAAAAAATCAAGGGGATTCCACGCTGATTGCAATTGGCGATGAAACGCGTGGCCTTGTCGGCTGAGTCAGAATAAATAACGCCTCCAAATTGCATTTCCCCGTGGGCGTTCTTGACCACTTTGCGCTGATTGGCCACAACCCCTACGGCCCAACCATCCAGTCGGGCATAACAACAAACAATGCTTTGACCGTAAGTCTCCTTGTAGGGAACGATGCTCCCCTCATCCAACAGGCATTCGAGCAGGCCCATCACATCGTAGGGTCGGCTGTTCCCGGCCGGAAAACGATCGTAAAGGGCCTCCGGTGGACTGGCAGGGGCCAATGGAGCAACCCGGTCAAAACCAGCCCATACAGGAGCTGCCAATTGCCCAACCAATTGCCGTATTCGTTCCAAACAGGCCGCATCGTTGGGCATTTTGTGGTCCGTAACACCGCTTATATCGCAATGCGTATCCGCACCCCCTAGGCGCTCGTTGTCGACTTCCTCCCCGATGGCCGCCTTGACCAAATAGGAACCCGCCAAAAAGATGCTCCCGTTGCCCTCAACAATCAGGGCTTCATCGGACATGATGGGCAGGTAGGCCCCACCCGCAACACAAGAACCCATGACCGCAGCGATCTGGACAATTCCCATGGAAGACATGCGTGCATTGTTACGGAAAACCCGACCAAAATGCTCTTTATCTGCAAATATTTCGTTCTGCATGGGCAGGTAGATTCCGGCACTGTCCACCAGGTAAACAATGGGCAGACGATTTTCCATGGCAATTTCCTGGGCTCGCAGGTTTTTTTTGCCGGTGATGGGGAACCAGGCCCCTGCTTTGACAGTGGGATCGTTGGCCACCACCACACAAAGCCTGTTCTGTATTCTTCCCAGGACCACCACCACCCCACCCGAAGGGCAACCGCCCTCCTCCTCGTATTGACCCCAACCGGCCAAGGCCCCGATCTCCAGGCGAGGGCTTCCGGCATCCAACAGGGCGTCCACCCTTTCACGGGCGGACATTTTGCCTTTGGCATGCAATTTGGCCAGGGCCTTGGGACCTCCACCGGCTGCCGCTACTTCTTCCATGCGACGGAGGTTGTGGAGTAAATCCTCAAAATAGGTGCGGTTCTCAGGGTTCATACAAGAGGGGGTGCAAAGGGTCTAGAAGAGTTGGTCCAATCGGTACCGTCCAAATTTAGGCAAGACCGCCCGCATCCCCTATCTTTGTGTCGAGGGTAAGTCTTGTACGACCAGCTCCTGCTTAATCCCCCAGGGTAGGAATGCAGCAAGGGTAGGCGGTTGTAGCGGTGCGATGCAAGTAGCTTACCCTTTTTTTTATTTCTACTATGGAATTTTTTGTCGATACCGCAAACCTTGAACAAATCCGCAAAGCCATGGACCTGGGGGTCCTGGATGGCGTTACCACCAACCCCAGCTTGATGGCGAAGGAAGGCATTCGGGGCAACGATGCAGTCATGGAACATTACCTCAACATTGCCAAGATGGTGGGGCAAAATGTCAGCGCCGAAGTTATTGCGACCGATTACGAGGGCATGATCCGTGAAGGCCAGACCCTCGCCGCTTTGCACCCTGCGATCGTGGTCAAAGTCCCGATGACACGGGACGGTATCAGGGCGATTCACACCTTCCATAAAGAAGGCATTCGCACCAATTGTACGTTGGTGTTTAGTGCAGGACAGGCCCTTTTGGCGGCCAAAGCCGGTGCAACTTACCTGTCCCCTTTTATTGGTCGTTTGGACGATCTCAACATGGACGGGTTGGAGCTGATTGCCCAAATCGTTCAAATCTATCGAACCCAAGGTTTTACGACCAAAATCCTCGCAGCCTCCATTCGAAGCAGTCTGCACATTGTCCGTTGCGCTGAAGCCGGTGCCGATGTTGTTACATGCCCCCTTTCAGCGATGGAAGGCCTGTTTTACCATCCCTTGACGGACAAAGGCTTGGCCCAGTTTCTGGAGGACCATGCCCGTAACAACGCCTGAATAAGCGCTTATTCCCCCAGGACGGCCTCTGCAAAAGGACGCCAGGCGTAAAGGCTTGCCATTTTTTGGACGGCCTCACGGTATGAACTGCGGTCCGGGTTGGAGCAAATTCGTTGAAGAGCCGCTGCCAAATCCCCCACCTCGGGATGGCACAATTCACCCACCCCTCGGCCTTCCAATTCTTCGGCCAACCCTCCGACTTTGGTCACAACCATGGGAACTCCAAAATGCAAAGCTGCTTGGGTAACACCGCTTTGGGTGGCGTGACGATACGGAAGGACCAAGGCCTCGGCCGCCCCGAAATAGGCTGAAACCCTGTGATCCGGAACAAAGGTAGGATGCAAAATGACCCGATCCTGAAGCCCAAGTTCTTCCAAGAGAAGGCGGTATGGCTCCATGGGCTCGTAGAATTCCCCTGCAACAATTAAGGACCAAGCACGCCCTTCAGCCTGGTTCCACAACGGAAATTCAGGGCTGGCCAAGGCCCTGAAAAGGAGGTCCAGGCCTTTGTAAGGGCGTATCAATCCAAAAAATAAAAGGTACAATCGTTCCGACGGCAAACCCAACGCTTGGCAAGCCGATAAACGGTCCATCGATGGGCCAAAATGATCGTAAACGGGGTGGTGCAAAACCTGAACCGGTCCCTTGAAGCCCAAAGCCCGGGCCTCCCCGGCGACCGAATGTGAAAGGGTTAGCACTTTATCCACGGCTCCCAAAACCCAACGATTGAGAGGGCTCGTCACAGGAATTTTTTCGTGGGGCTTCAGGTTGTCCGCCAAGAGGATCACCGGGGCCCTTAGCCCGGTATACCTTGCGATTCGGGTCAAGAAACCCAAGGCTGGAGCCATCCAAGGTGTCCAATACCGAAGGAGAACCAAGTCCGGATTTTGGGCTGCTAGCCAACGACCCGAACGCCACCAGCTGATGGGCCCTACCGAATGAAGCAAGCGATGCGAAACCAGGTGGGCCGGTGCCGACTCGTCCGTAAACTGGGTGGTCCCCGGAAACAACCAAGATGGGTATTGAACCTTGTAATTCAAAACGGTGACCCGGTGCCCCATGGACTGCCATTCTTGAACCAGCCTTTGGTTGAAGCTGGTCATGCCCCCGGGTCGAAAGGGCCAAACCGGACCGACCAGGACGATATGCTTCAATCCAGAACGGCTTGGACCAGGTAACGGTTGCGGTCGGGGTTGTTGCGGGCCACCAATTCAGCCAAAAATCCCGTACAAAACAAGAGCGCACCCAACAAAACCAAGGTCAAGGACAAATAAAACAAGGGCTGATCGGTCACATCCCGGTGCGGACTGCCCACCGAGATGAGGTAGAGTTTTCGAACGATTAACCAAACCGTGGAAACTGCACCCATAACAAAGGCCAAACTCCCCATGGTACCAAAAAAGTGCATAGGCTTGCGCCTGAATTTGGAAATAAAATAAATGGACAAGAGATCGAGAAACCCATTTACAAATCGTTCCAGACCAAATTTGGTGTGCCCGTATTTGCGGGGACGGTGCTGAACAACTTGCTCCTCAATTTTTTTGAACCCAGACCACTGGGCAATCACCGGGATGTAGCGGTGCATTTCCCCGTACACTTCGATGCTTTGAACCACTTGGAGGCGATACGCCTTGAGGCCGCAATTAAAATCATGGAGGTTTCGTACACCGGACAAACGCCGGGTCGCTGCATTAAACAATTTGGTGGGAAGGGTCTTGGATAGAGGATCGTATCGCTTTTTCTTCCAACCGGACAAAAGATCCAAGCCTTCATCGTGCATCCGCTTGAGCATGCCGGGTATTTCATCGGGAGAATCTTGCAAATCAGCATCCATGGTGAATACAACCCGTCCCTTCACCCGCTCAAAGCCCGTGTGCAATGCAGCTGATTTACCGTAATTACGCTGAAAGCGAATACCTTTAACTCTTTGATTTTCAATACGAAGTGCCTCTATAACTTCCCAACTTTCGTCGGTACTTCCATCGTCAATATACCATATTTCGTAATCCAGCGCTTCCCCTTCAAGGACCGATACCAGCCACTTATTCAGTTCAGGCAGGGATTCGGCCTCGTTGAGTAAAGGAATAACAATAGAAACATCCATACGGTTCAACTTGGAAGGGTTTCGGTTGGGTTCGAACCAAAGGGGTCTTCTTTGCGACGAACAAAAAGACCCACAATCAAAGCAAAAAAGGTGTTCATCAAACCCGACAACAAAAAGGCTGAACCCAAGGCTCGAAAATCTTGTTTGAAACTACGCTTTTCGAAGGATTCCATGGCCTTGGCGGAGTCCTCCTCGCTCATCCCAAACGATTCAAAACTTTCTTCCATTTTGATCACCATAATTTCTTTGACGCGCTCGTGTAAATTCGGGTCCACCACATTGTACAATACACCTGTAAAAACAACGCCTAACAAACTACCCACCAAACCCGTCATCAGAGCCTGAACCACAGCGCGTCCGTAAGAATAGCCCCCTACAAAACCTTTGCGGTCTTCGATACAAGCCATCAACATGGCTGCAAAAACCAAAGCGATCGAAATCAAGGAATTCCATCCGGAAACCATCCAAGTCAAATCAATCATGTAGGCCAACAGCATGGATAGGATGCTGACAAGGCCCAGCAAGATGCCAAAACGAAAAACCACAGCTTGATTCATAAATAATTGGTTAGTGCGATGTACGAAAATAAACGGCAACCCAGCCCCCTGCCAACAAATGCCAAACCCAACGAAAAAAAGTCAACCGGATGGCCAGGCTAGCCGGGGTTTGATTCTTGATTTGATCCTGAAGCTGTGAGAGCGTTCCTGACGAATAATTGGTTTCGAGCAAGCCGGATGCCATCCCCAAATTGCGCATCTGATCGGATAAATAATCGTTCCAAAATTCTGGACTCAAGGTTCCAAGCAACCAAACCACCAACCCAAAAGAGAGGGCAGCCACCAATCCGGACCCTGCGCTAAAAAGAAGGCCGTGGGTCACTTTGAGATCGCCAGCCTGAACCTTGTACTTAAGGTCCCGAATTCCTAAAACCAACCAAAACAGGGTCACCACCCCCAAGAGCAATCGAAATTGTCCCAGGGGATGAACGGGCGAAAAAAAGTAAACCGCTCCCGATACCAGAACAGCGGTGAGGGTATTGCCCAGTCCATTGCGTAGGATGAGACGCTTCATATCAAAACTTGGACCAATTGGGGTTCAAATCGGCCAATCGCTGGAGGTTGGGGGTCGAAGCGTCCAAAGCATAAGCCTGGGTACAGGCAAGCAACGGTAAAAAATCAGACAAATCCTCCGAAGAACGCCACGCCTCGTTTAGCCAAGCTTGGTCGGTTGAATCCTGACGTAGAAAAACAAACAATCCCGTGAATACAGGCTCAATCGCGGATTCAGGAGCCATGGCCCTGCATTCGGCTAACATCTCCGACCAAGGTTCATGAACGAGGTCTCTGGAGGCAAGGACCTCTTCGTAGGCCATCAAATGTTCTTGGTCTTCCAATTCCGGACTCACCACAAAGGAGTCGACAAAATCATCCATGGTGGGGGCGATGCCCTCCTCCCTGCATTCGTCCACATAATGGAGCAGGTGCAAAAGATCCGTACCCAATCCAGTGCAGGCATTCTCGAATCGATCCCAGGCCGCCTCGTCCCAGTTTTGTTCAGCACCTTCGTCGCTTAGTAGGGATAAAATATACAAATCAACCAAAAAAGCTTCGGAAGGTCCTGCCAACCATGAGGAGGCGCTGGTGTCTGCGATGTAAGCCTGTATTTTGGCAAGGTCCTCTACGGCTCTATTCAAACCGGAAGCGCTTGGCAGGACCAATTCCTGAATTCGCTGAAGACGTTCCTTCCAAACCGAATCCGGTGAAAGGTCTCTGAGACCTTCAACGGCTTGACCTTCACGATGCAGATGGCAAAGCCAACAGCCCAGCACCAATCCTCGAAGAGCCGCTTCGACAGCCGTATTTGATTTCATCCTTGTCAATTAAAGTTCTGGCGCGACCATGGTTCGCCCGTGGCCGATGACCGCTAGCAAGGTCCCCTTGAACGGCGTGTTATGATAGGCTTGAGCCACCCCTCTGCTATAAAGAGGGGCGGAAGGGGCTTTGGACGAACCCGATGTTCCATACCCAGGATCAAAGACCACCCAACCGTTGGGTTGCCCTCGATCCATCGCGTCCAAAACCTGATGATGGATGCCCAGAACACGCTCCGGACCGTCGGTCAAGGCTTGTACAAGGCGGGATATCCAGCGTGATCGAAGGCGGGGGTTCAACTCGTATCCGGCTTCAAGGGCGGCCAAAAATGCGTGCTGAATTCCGGCCTGTCCAAAGGCAGCTGCCGGGAATTCCACGTCTTTGGATTCGCTATCACCAGGCTGATGATCTGAACAAACCACGGTAATGGTTCCGTCCAAGACACCTTGCATGAGGGCCAAGCGGTCGTTGGAACTGCGCAAGGGGGGATAGACTTTGAACGCCGTCCGAAAACCTTCGACATCGTCTTGGGTGGAGGCCAGGTGATGGGCTGCCACCCCACAAGACAAACGCTGACCCTGAGCCAAGGCTTGACGCACCCTTTCCACCGATTCAGCACAGGAAATTTTGGAAAAATGGAGGTGTGCAGGACTTTTGAGGTAACGCAACAACGCAAGATCCCGGTCGATCGCCATGGTCTCGGCCACGTCCGGCCATCCCGTCAAGCCCCATTGAACCGACAGCATGCTCTCGTGAACCTGGGCTCCGCGACCCAAGGCGGGTTCGCAGGGTACAACCATCAACGGCAAGGCTGTCATTCCTCCGTATTGCAAAAGGCGCAACATGGTCCCTGCATCGGGAACGGCCGCATTGGCGTTCGAAAAGGCCGAAGCGCCGTGGTGCTGCAAATCCAGCATATCGCTGCAGGCATCCCCGGCCAAACCTTCGGTCAAAGCCGCGGCAATACGGACCTCGACCGGTAAACCGGCGGCCTGATATAGCAAGGCGCTTATTTCGCCCCCGCTTTGGAGAACGGGTTGGGTATCGGGTTGTAGCAAAACCCGGGTAAAGCCGCCGGCCAAAGCTGCAAGGCTACCGCTTTCCAGGGTTTCACGGTTTTCAAAACCGGGCGTCCCAAAATGCGCATAGAGATCCGTAAATCCCCTGGATAAATGCAAGTCCTTGGACTTAATTACCTTGGCTCCGGATGTTTTGAGGCCGGTTCCCACCTTGGTGAGGACACCTTCCTCGATTAAAAAATCGGCTCGCTCCCCCTTCGGGGCTTTGGACCGCAGGTGACCGGGCAGAGGGCCGTGGAAACGGGCTTGTTGAAGGAGTATTTTCATGCTTTGCGCCACCAAAGCAGCGCTGCTTCGAAGGCCAAAAATACCAAGCAAGCCCCGATTAACCACCGGGTGAGCGAAGACTCTGTACCGTAAATTCCATTCCAACGAACCAAGGCCTTCCCAACGGCCCCGTTCTCCCCAAGGGCATCGGGGTAGGATTGCCGCAATTCATCCAAACTCATCCCTCGAAGGTCCGATTCCAATGGTTCTTGGTTGAGGGCAAACCAAGGACCCGGAGGAGATTCCGAACCCGGATCCAAACGATAAAAACCGGGCTTGGCTTGTTCCATGGAGGGCCTGAGTAGGCAACGCCCGTTCACAACCCGTATGAACGGCCGCCAGGCATGCTGATCCTGCCCGGTCGAATCCATCGGCCTTAATTTCCATTCACCAGGTTCATCCCAGGTTCCCGGAAATGGCAGCGACCATTCACGTTCCCCACCCAAGGTGCCGGTGTACGATGGAGCCTTGAGCGAAGCCAAAGCGAGGCGAAACCAGACCGGAACAAAAAGGTCATGCCGAACCAGTTCCGTCCACTCGTCGGTGAGCGGCGATGCAAAACGGTACTGGACGCCTTCCCCCTCGTTGACCTGCATCAGCAAGGGATCGCCGTTGTTGAGGGCCAAGAGGACCCGATCCCCCAATTGCGGTTTCTCGACCCGGTAACCTTGCACCCCTGGTAAGGTTTCAGGCCTGGGCCTGCGGGTGAGGGCCTGACCCAAAAAGTCTGACGATGCATCGACGCTTTGAACCCGAAACGAACCCCGTAACACAGGAGTTTCTTTGGAGAGCCGTCCCCAATCTCGGGAAGGCAACGGCGTCCATGTTCCGGAAAGCAAGGCAGGAATGAACACCGCGGTACCACCCCTGTGGACCCATTCTTTGATTTGGCCCAAAGCCATGGCTTGCCCCTTTTCGGGCCATGCCTCCACCACCAACAAATCCACCGAATCCAGGTCCGGAATCGGACTTTCCATAACATTCGATAAACTCACCTGAACCAAGGTATCCGTCGCCCAAACCGATTGCACAAAGGGATTTGGCTTGCCTGAAACAAGGTGAAGAACCCGGATGGTTCGATGCATGGGTAGGCTTACAAAAAAAGTGTTATCCGCGGTGTAACCGGGGTCGTTTAGGCTCAAGGTTACCAAGCCGGCCTCAGCAGGTCCGGGAACAAATTCAAAGGTGTCCAAAAGCAAGGCCTTTCCTTCATCGCTCAGACTCATTAGGCTTTTGCGCTGATTCAACCAACGAAGTTCGGCCTGCAAGCGTAAACCGCTGGGCCATTCTCCATAAAATCGTGTTCGGAATACCAAACGATTGGGAAAACCGGGTCGTACCGTTGTTTCAATTAACCAAGCCGAGTCGATTACAGCGTTAAAAAACGAGCGATTCACCACAGGCTGCAAATGCACCTTGAAACCTGCGGCGGGCTCCGAAAAGGCCATTTGATTTTTTTGGAAATCCGAAAAGATCCAGGTTTGAATTTCGTTCAACCCGGCGTCCCCTTCCTGCTCCATTCGGCGACGAAATTGTTCCAAGACTGCACTTGCGCTTCGACGTTGTTCGACGATTTGAACCCTGTCCAGCCATTCGGCCATGCGATGGGCTGGCAACCAACCGCTATGCCACGGGGCTCGGTCGTTGGTAATCAAAGCAAAACGGGCATCCCTTGGGCTCTTCTCCAACAAGGTCCGCACAGACTGTTTGGCTTGTTCCAGCAGCAATCCATCTTCCCCCTCCATCTGCATGCTGGGACTGTTGTCCAAGTAGATCAAGTGCTTTTGCCCGGCACCGGATAGAGCCGTGGCATCCCCCCAACGGGGTTCCGCAAATGCCATGACCATGGCCAGGATGGCCAACAATCGAATGGCAAGTAGAAGAAGTCGAAAAAGCCTCTCTCGGCGTCGAACGGGGATTTGTTGATGCAATAGCCAGTCAAGCCGGGTAAACAAGGCTTTTTGACGCAGACGAAAACCAAAGAAATGGATGTACAACGGTACAAGCCAAAGGGTCAGCCCCCACAACGCCGACGGTTGACCCAGTACCATGGGCAATTAAACCTCTTCGGGCCAAATCCAGGCCTCGGGCACCACGTTCGAGCGGACTTTCTCCAGAAAATTTTGGACGTATAAACCGCGGTATTCCAAACAAACGGCGGTCAACCAACGACCCCGAACCCAACGAGGGGTTAAACGAACGGAATAGCCAAGACCACGCAGGTTTGCCAACTTGGCCTCGGCCAAAGGCTTTTGGGAGTACAGCCCCACCACCACACGATGCACCGGACACCACGATGGTTGGATCGCCGATCCTGGCTCCTCGATGGGAGACATCAGCGTTGCCTGACGCAGACAAGGATCAAAAGGATCTGTCAAACGCGTGAAAGGGACCGTCGTCAAAAAAGTTCCGGGGTAACCGGCCAAGGCCAGGCCCTTCCCGTTGGCTGTATCCGTCCCATCAACCACCAAAGCAAACCGACTCAACCCCACCAGGGCCAACCATGCGAAGGCATAGACCCAAACGGAACGACCGGACCTGGTTCGAGAACGGGTCGAACTGGAACCAGAACGGATCGGACTGGTATTTTTTGGTTGGCTTCGGCGGGTCCAATTCACCGGTGCCCATCCATAATGGGGATGGTCATCGGACAAGACGCCGGGATCGGCCATCAATTCCACACCTTGTTCCACCTTGCGCAAAAGGCCCCATCCTTCAACATGAAGAGAACCGCCCTGGGTTCCAACCAATTCGAGGGCCGAACGCAGGGGTTCGATTAAATGCAAGGTTTCCAAGGACGCCGAGACCTCGGGGCCTTGGGGGATAAAAAGCCAGTGATAGCGAGGTGAGCGTAGGCGGGACTCGGAGGCCTGCCAGCGAGCGCCTTCCATGGTATAAACGACCTGACCAAAGCCGGCAAGGGTGGCGGAACTGCGAATGCAGCGCAATCGTTCTTGGTCCAAAGGCAGCGTCATGCTCAAATTTACATCAAAGTTGCTTTCTCCATTCCAATTGCAAGAGCGCACCCCCGTACAATTCTTCGGCCCACCGGAAAACCAACGGACCCTGACGCTGCCTAAAAACCAAGGACCAAACCCCAGCGGCTCCGGTGTTTTTGTCCAAGGCCAGGTCCATGGACCAGGGTGACTTCAAGGGAGCGGTCGAAGACAGGTTAGACCCCAGCCCGTAGATCATCGCATCACCACGCCATTTCAAGCCCTTGCCTACGGGGCCTTTCAATTTAATTCCTGCATAAGCGCTGGGTTGCAGACCAGGCAGGGCCTTGGATTGACCATGGTCCAACATACCCTGGGCGCCCCACTGCAAGGACAAACGGTAGCGATCTCCCACCGAAGTGGTCCACAAACTGTTCAAATCCCATCGCAGGGCCGTTTCCAAATGAAAAGTTCGAACCCCAAAAGCTTCGCGATTATCGGCTTCAAAAAAGCGCAGATTGTTCCAACGGCCCAAAGCCAAACGATGCTCGCCTTGCCAGGACTTGAGCAGGCCGTGCTTCCAGCGAACGAAGCCTTCGAAACGGTTCACCGAGGCGCCGTAGGAATTCAATCGAAAAAGGGTCGGGTATCGCCCCGTCCAATCGTACAAAGACGCTTGTTGAATCCCAGAGACCAGCCCTGCTTCCAAGAGACCCGAAAGGCCTGATGGACCCAAGGAACGCTCGACACCAAAATCAGGCAAAAGAACCCAACCCGTTTGGAGGTCGTCCTTCAAAAAGGCCAAGGTGGGTGCCAGTTTCCACCGAAACAACCCTCCCCCCTTTTGCAAGGAGAGTCCCATGGTCCCCAGCTGGCGATTCCCGCTCATTTCATCGGTGTTCCACAACGCCATCGCATACGAGAACTTTCCTTGAAGTGTCAAATTTTCAAAACGAACCGTCGAACGATGCGCCATATCAAAACCCCATTCTCCCAATCCATTCCCGCCGGAATAACCATGCAGGGTCACCCGATTCAAGGTCATCAAACCCTCCAAACGCTTGTTTTCCTTTTCCTGCTCCCAGCCAGGCTTCAGCCAAAAATGCAGGTAAGGAGACTTTTTCTCGTCAACGGAAACCTGCATTGAACGAAGACGGGTTTCCAGCGACCACCTCTGACCGTTGGCCTGAGGGGCGGATTCCATCCAAAACGAAGGCAAGAACCCGCGGATACGGGGATCAGGCCCCGATGCGGGGCCCCAAGGTCCGGCCGCCCCTTGAACCGATGCAAGCCAATGCCAGGATTTGGACGCCACCTTGACCGGACCTGAGCCGGTCCAACCCAGATTTCCCCGCTGCCAAGGCCAAAAACCAAGGGTCCATTGACGATGATTTTTTTCGATGGGTGGACGCGTTTCGAACGAGGCCCGGGGCCAACGGGGCTCGACCATCAAGGAGCCATCTGGGAGACGATCCAGGGTATCCATAACATAAGTCAAAGACGTTGTTTTGGATTCTTCACGCAATGGAATGGGATCGGTGCTGTATCGAAACCACTCGGGTAGGTGCGGATCGTACGATCGAACAATACGGACCGGGCTTCCGGTGAGCAAGGAGTCCTGAGCCTTGACCCATCCGGCCTCAAGCAGGCCCGGTAACAACCAGACCAACCACCTTAATTGTTTCACGGTTGCCATTCTTTGATGCGATTTTCGGCTATACGAGTCCATTCATCCGGCTCTCTACCTTCAATAAGATTGCGAAGGACCGCCAAGGCCTGTTCCTTTTCTTTGATCGCGTAGAGATTCTCCGCCAAGAGGAGGAGACCTCTTCCGTACCACTCACTAAACTGAGGCCAACGATCGGTCAGGTCAAAAAGCAAGTCTTGGGAAACGGTGTAATCCTTCCGCTCATAGGCCATGGAGGCCAAATCGTAAAGAGATCGGGCCGCCCATTCGGTCAACGATGAATCAGCCAATCGTCTGAGCATGCGCTGGGCCTGAGCGGCATGCCCCCGGTAACGGGATGCATTGGCGGCATGCCATTCCATCTCATCTTGATCGTTCCGACCCCACTCGGGTCCCGCTCGATGACGCTTGACTAACGAGTCCACCGAAGAATAATCCTTGAGCAGGGTGCTGGCCCGAATCAGCCCCATAACAGCCTCCAAACGAGATGATTGAGAAAAGGTTCCCGCCAAC
>Ga0214923_10002384_pt1 | contig 25103 bp, 28 predicted proteins | sample LL1510_MetaG_FD_177993 | JGI IMG/M metagenome (GOLD analysis project Ga0214923, IMG submission 177993) | Freshwater microbial communities from Lake Lanier, Atlanta, Georgia, United States - LL-1510 | ecosystem: Environmental > Aquatic > Freshwater > Lake | place: USA: Georgia | collected...
AAAGTGCCTTTTTTAGAGACCCCTGATGGTTGTATCTCTGAATCCATGGTGCTGGCTGAATACATTGAATCCAAGCACCCAGAGCATGCCCTGTTACCCTCGGACCCTTTTCAGGCTGCCAAAATCAGAGAAATCATTGTTTATTTGGAACTGCACATAGAGTTGGTCGTCAGACTTTTATATCCTGAAGCTTTCTTTGGTGGAAAAGTCAGTGACCTCTCCAAAGAACAAGTTCACAAACAACTCAGTAAGAATATTGCTGCATTTGCACGTTTGGCAAAGTTTTCACCCTACATCGCAGGCGACACAATGACTTTGGCCGATTGCGCTGCGGCTTTTCACTTGCCGATTGCCGTATCTGCATGCAAACTGGCACTGGGTGAAGACCTGTTGGTCAGCCTACCTGTGAAGGCCTACAGCCAAAAAATGGCTGAACACCCCGATATGCCTAAAGTGCTGGCCGACCGCAAAGCCAACAACGAACTGATGAGCAGTTTGATGGCCGCTAAAAAATGAACTTAGTTGCTGAAAACATTGCCCTGATTTTCCAAGGCAATCAAGCGGTCGAGTTCTGCGCAAACATCAGCCATGCGGCCTGAAATCACCATGCGGCCTGCGCAGGATCTTGCTTGGCCTGGGTCCTCAACAAAGCGAAACACCCGCAATGGTCTGTGCTCCTGAAAGGGTGTTGGCGCAACGGTTTGGGGCTTGGCCATGACATGGGACATTAAATTGCGGTAAGCGGTGTCGACACACTGGAAAATGCCAGGGTTTGAAAAAGCTATCGACATATTGGACTCCGTGGATTAAAGTTGGGTGCGGATCAGGCCAACGGCCAGGCCTTCGATGTGAAAGGGTTCCCCTGGGCGGACTTGGATGGCCTGAAAGTCGGGGTTTTCAGGATGCAGTGAGTAACCCTGAGGTGTTTTTTGCAAGCGCTTGACCGTCACTTCTTCGCCTAAGCGGGCGACCACAATTTGACCGTTGCGAGCCTCTGAAGTGGATTTAACCGCCAGCAAATCGCCGTCCATGATGCCAACGTTTCGCATCGATAAACCTTTGACTTTGAGCAAAAAATCAGGTTCTTGCTGGAACATGGATGCTTGGACTGGGTAAGTTTGCTCGATGTGTTCTTGGGCCAGAATCGGCGCACCTGCTGCCACCCGACCTACCAAGGGCAGCAAGAGTTGGCTCAGGCCTGGCATGGTCGTTTGAAATGGCCTCAAAAGGTGAGTGCTGGCCAAGTCGGTAGACTGGGACTTGAGACGGATACCCCGCGATGTGCCGCTGACAAGTTGGATCACCCCTTTGCGGGCGAGGGCCTGCAGATGCTCTTCGGCTGCGTTGGGGGATTTAAATCCCAATTCGGTGGCTATTTCTGCCCTGGTCGGCGGCGCACCGGTATTTTGGATGGCGGTATGTATCAGGTCCAAAATTTGTTGCTGGCGGTTGGTGAGCTTGATCGTTTCCATGGGGTTCCTGCGCAATCGGTTGGATGTTGGGATGGATTCAATAACTGTTTGGATATCCAGTACCTGTATTTTTAACCAGTTTTAGGGCTTTGGCAAGCATGCATTTGAATAAACATCCAACAATCTTGGTCTTGGGAACGGGAGGCACCATTGCTGGTTTGGCTACTGACCCTGAAAATCCAATTAATTACAAGGCTTCCCAATTAGGAATCACTGACATATTGCGTCGATCTGGCCTTGACAACCAGAACTTGGAGTGTCGGGATATAGCCAAAATTGACAGCAAAGACATGGGTCCCGTGGTTTGGCGAGACCTGTTGAAGGCTTTGTCTGAAGCCTGTGACAGACCTGATCTTCAAGCCATCGTCATCACCCATGGCACGGATACCCTGGAAGAAACAGCCTATTTGCTGAATGCCTTGGGTCCTTGGAAAAAACCGCTGGTTCTGACTTGTGCCATGAAACCAGCCAATGCAGCGGATGCGGATGGCCCGGGCAATCTGAGAGATGCGCTGGCCCTGGCAGGGTTGAATGGCATACCCTCAGTCAGCATGGTCTGTGCTGGCCAAGTGCACGACCCCCTCTACCTGCAAAAAACCAGAACCGACCAGGCGGATGGCTTTTCGAGTGGGCCCAGCGGCCCATTGGGGTGGATGGTCGATGGCCAATGGCGGCCTGCTAAACAGCTTGAAAAAGCTCCTCCCAAAACCAAGTCTGATGCGATACCTTCCTTGCAAGCCCTGCTAGCAACCCCTGCATGGCCGCGCGTTGAATGGGTGACCAACCATGCAGGTAATGCCGGCGACATCGTTCACGCCTTGCTTGACCACCGTGCCGACGCTTCTGCGCCATTGCGAGGGCTGGTGGTAGCCGCCACCGGATCGGGCACAGCCAGCCTTGGCATGGAAGCCGCGCTGGCCAGCGCATGTCAAGCCGGCATTCGGGTGGTGATCTGCAGTCGACCCGCTTGGGGCAGGGTTGTTGGCCAACACCCTAAGGCGTGGGGTTCGCCCAGTGCGCTCAGCCCTGCCAAGGCTTGGGTATCGCTGAGTTTGGCCTTGCTCGCCGAAGACGAAAATATCAAGAAACCAGGGCGGCCAGGGCTCGGGCTTTGATGTCTTCCACGCTGCCTAGTCCGCTGATGGCGCGGAACTTGGGCGCGTTGCTTGAGTCGACTTGGGCCCATTGCGCGTAATAGTCAACCAGCGGTCGAGTTTGGGCACTGTAAACCTCTAAACGCTTTTTCACCGTGTCTTCTTTGTCGTCATCGCGTTGGATTAAGGGTTCGCCAGTGACATCATCGATGCCTTCGACTTTTGGCGGGTTGAATTGGATGTGATAAGTGCGGCCACTGGCCACATGTGCTCGCCTTCCGCTCATGCGTTCGATGATGGCATCAAACGGCACATCGATTTCCAGCACAAAGTCAAGTTTCACGCCCGCTGTTTTCATGGCATCTGCCTGTGGAATCGTGCGGGGAAAGCCGTCGAACAAAAAGCCATTGGCGCAATCGGGATGTGTGATGCGTTCTTTGACCAAGCCAATGATGATGTCGTCGCCGACCAAGCCCCCGCTGTCCATGATCTTTTTGGCCGCCAATCCCATCTCAGTGCCTGCTTTGACAGCGGCACGCAACATGTCACCGGTTGATATTTGGGGAATGCCGAATGCCTTGCAAATAAATGTGGCTTGCGTGCCCTTGCCAGCACCGGGTGCGCCCAACAGAATCAGTCTCATTGTCATCCTTGGTTGTTCTGGCTCTGTCGTGGCAGAGCCTTTATTTTCAACATGGCAGAGAATAGCACGCGCATTTTGTCAGTTAGCTTTCTCCCATTGTGTTTAACAGCGCCCGCACACGGGTCAAATCTTCTTGGGTGTCTACCCCTGCTGGGACGGCATGATTGGTCACATGCACCGCAATGGCATGGCCGTGCCACAGGGCACGCAATTGCTCCAGCGATTCTGCTTGCTCAGTCGGTGCAGCAGGCAATTCGGTAAAAGCCTTCAAAAAACCCGTCCGATAAGCATATAAGCCCACATGTCGCCACACAGGGTAGGGCGGCAACGCTGCATGGTCACCATCGCGCCAAAAAGGAATGCAAGCACGGCTGAAGTAGCTTGCACGGGAATGTGCATCAAGCACCACTTTCACCACATGCGGGTTCAACCACTCGGCTGGGGATAGGATAGGGTGCGCCAAAGTGCTCATGCTGCAGGAGGGGTGGCGGCTGAGTAACTGGGCGACCGCGTCGATCATGGCAGGATCAATCAAGGGTTCGTCACCCTGCACATTGACGATCAAGGCATCGTCTGCCAAAGCCAGTTTGATGGCAGCTTCAGCCAATCGGTCAGTGCCGCTCATGTGGTCGTTGCGGGTAAGCACGGCATTGACCCCATGTTTGGCGCATGCTTGAACAATCGTTTCATGGTCGGCCGCCACCACAACATTTTTGGCTTGAGAACGCGAGGCCTGCATGGCAACCCTAACCACCATGGGCAAACCCGCCAGATCGGCCAATGGCTTGTTGGGTAAGCGACTCGACGCCAGCCGCGCTGGAATCAACACCACAAAAGGAGTTGCCGACATTCAGGCTTCCAATTCCTCGTCGCTCAATGTGCGTGCTTCGATTTCCAGCAAGACGGGGATGCCATCGCGAATGGGATAGGCCAAGCGGGCGCTGCGAGAGACCAATTCGGCTTTTTCAGGGTGATAAGTCAGCGATCCTTTGGTGACCGGGCAGACCAATAGTTCAAGCAGTTTTTTATCCATGTGGCGATGATAGTGCTTGGGCGAATGGCAGGAGCTGCACCCAAAGGGTTTCAGGCAAATGGCATTCCAGGGGCACTGCCCAAGCTTGCGGTTGATGTGGCCATAACTTGACCGCATCTTTTTCGGTGCAAAACAAATCTTCATCCCGCCCATGCTTCCAATCGCCCAGTGGCGCATGGTCTGGCAGGGCGTGTGTGGCAGCCAGGTGTAACCCTGCTGAACGCAAGCCGGCAAAAAAAACCTCGGGTTGAGCAATGGCCGCCAAAGCTTGCACAGCTTGTCCATGCCAGTCTGAAAGAGGACGGGTTTGCCCCCAGCCATTGACCGCATATGTGCACAATCGCCTTTCAGCGGGCAGGCTTGTCTCAAACGCATGCTGGCCGGTGTGCACCAACCATTGCGCCGCGCCGCGGGTTGAACGAGGCCAGTTTTCACGCAGTGGGCCTGCAGGCAATAACCAACCATTACCCAAGCCGCGGTCATCGAACACACACAGGGCCAAATCATGTTGCAAAGCACGGTGTTGCATACCGTCATCGCTGATGATGATGTGGGTGTCAGGATAGACCGTTAACAAGGTCTGCGCCGCCATTGCCCTGGCCTGGCCAACAAATACCCGGGATTGGGTGCGGCGCTTAATAAGAAGGGCTTCATCACCTACCCAGTTTGCGTCGCTATGGCTATGCACTTCTTGAATGCCCTGATTGGGTGAGCCAACTGCACGGGCGATGACACCGACCTTAAAGCCGAGTTCTTGCAAACGCTTGGCTATGTGAATGACGATAGGTGTTTTGCCAGTGCCACCTACCACGACATTGCCCACTACCCAAACAGGGATGGGTAAACGGATGGTTTCTCTAAGCCCCAACAGATCACGCAGGTCAGACAACAGCAGCCACAAATGCGCCAAGCGGCTGATCGGCCAAAGAAGGCAGGCCAACAGGCCACGGCTCAGCCATGCCTTGCGCAAGAATGAGGCCGCCACTTGCATCAATCACGGAGCAGAAACGTTGCTGCGGGCCTGCGCTGAAAAAGTGATTTGTTGCAAGCCAGCTTTTTGCGCAGCTTCCAGAACCAACATCACCGATTGATGGCTGGCTCGGGCATCAGCGGAAATCACCACCAAGGGGCTGGCGCTTTCGGTGGCAGCTTGCGCCAAAGCCTGCTCGATGCTGCGCAGGTCATTGCCCATGATGGCGGTTTTTTGAATGACGTATTGGCCATCGCTGCTGATGCTGACCTTAATTTCACGCGGTTTCTCCATTTGCGCAGCGGTATCTGCTTGTGGCAAGCGCAAATCGAGCTGTGTCAAGCGGCCGTAGGTGGTGGTCAGCATCAAAAAAATGAGCACAACCAACAGCACATCAATGAACGGGATCAGGTTGATCTCGGGTTCTGAAGGCCTGGAGCGACCGAAATTCATGCTCATTTGCCAGCGCGTCCAGGAAAGAAGTGGCGAGCAAAGCGTTCGCTGCCTATCTCGAGCTCAAGGACAAATTGGTCCACCTGGGCTCTGAAATATCGCCAAGCGACCAAACTGGGGATGGCGATGACCAAACCAAAAGCGGTGTTGTAAAGCGCTACGGAAATACCGTGGGCCAGTTGCGATGGGTTGCCAGTGCCTGGTGTTTGCGCGCCAAAAATCTCAATCATGCCAACCACTGTGCCGAATAAACCCAACAGTGGGGCGATCGAAGCAATCGAGCCCAGGGCGCTTAGGTATTTCTCAAGCTTGGCACCCACCCGTCTACCAGCCGCTTGAACCTGTGCCCGAAAGTCACTTTCTGAACACAAAGGGTTTTGCTGCATGGCAAGCAAGCCTGTTGCCAATACCTCACCCAATGCAGAATGAGCCTTCATGTGTTCAATCGACTCTGGGCTGGGCAGGCTTTTGTTGGGCATGGCCAGCACCTCATCGAGCAGCTTGGTGGGAACAACTTTTTCATGGCGAAGGCTGTAACAGCGTTCGAGCATCAATGCCAAGGCAATGATGGAACAGGCTAATAGCGGCCAAATTGGCCAACCGGCGGCTTGTATGATCCCTAGCAAAAGCGTTCTCCCGTCTGAAATGAAATGGATTATGGCCCAGCTATTCCCCTGCAAACGCTTGTTTAAAACCAGCCATACATGCCCGATAACTATTCAAACAATTTGAGCAGCCGAGTCTGGACGGTCAGTGGTTTATGCCATGCGATCAGCGACTCCCTCAAATCACGCTTCAATTCTGTCTCCGTTCAAGGCGAAATCAGCGGTTTCACCAAAGCCAGCAGTGGGCATTGCTATTTTTCAATGAAAGACGAGCAAGGGCAGATGCGCTGCGCCATGTTTCGTCGCTCTGCTGAGAGCTTGACTTTTTTGCCGCGAGAAGGCGACTTGGTTGAGGTACAGGGTCGTGTTGGCTTGTACGAGCCACGGGGTGAGTTGCAGTTGGTGGTTGAAGCCATGCGTCCTGCCGGGGCGGGGCAATGGCACGAGGCATTTTTGCGCCTCAAAGCCAAGCTCGAGGCAGAAGGTTTGTTTGAAGCTGACCGCAAGCAAGCCATTCCCCTGCGACCCAAGGCGATTGGGGTGGTGACATCCCTTGGCGCGGCTGCATTGCATGATGTGGTCAGCGCATTGCAGCGGCGGGTGCCACACATACCTGTTCGCATCTCGCCGAGTTTGGTACAAGGGTTGGAAGCGCCAGGGCAACTGATGGCTGCCTTGCAAAGCTTGCAAGCCTTGCCAGAGGTGGAAGTGATTTTGCTGGTTCGTGGGGGAGGTGCCATCGAGGACCTGTGGGCCTTTAATGACGAACAACTGGCTCGGGCATTGGTGGCAAGCAGGGTGCCAGTCATCAGCGGTGTGGGGCATGAAACCGATTTCACCATCGCAGATTTTTGTGCCGATTTGCGAGCGCCCACGCCAACCGCTGCCGCTGAACTTTGTGCCATTGATCAAGCCACCGATTTGATGTCCCTGCAACGCTTGCAAGAACCCATGACCCAGCATGTGCACTGGCGACTTGACCAAGCTGAGCAAGCCTTGGACAGGACAGAGCGACAATTGGGCCGCCCCTCAAGCTGGTTGCATCAGCAGCACCATTTTTGCAACAACTTGTCCAATCGCTTGGGGCGTGGTGTCATCCAAAACGTGAATCAACAACAGTTGATTCTGCAGCCGTTGCGGCCGCGGTTTTTGCGTGCGGTCAAGGATGTGCCATCTTGGCATCAACACAACCTGGCCAAGATCGGCGTGTTATTGGGTTCTTTGGATCCTTCATTGGTTTTGAAACGTGGCTATGCATGGCTGCAAAACCAGCAAGGACAAGCGCTGAGTTCGGCCCATGAATTGTTGCCCGGGCTGGCGGTGGTCGCGCAGCTTGCTGACGGAGAAGCTGCGCTGACAGTCGATGGTGCCCAGCCTCATGGGGCGCGGGATGCGCCCTTGAACAATGGACCTTTAAGCTGAAAGCCCTTGGTGATATGCCGTTTGGCAAACCAACCTTGGTTCATCTCAAGCACAAAGCGAACCGGCTTGTCTGAGCAATGCGATTGCGTGGATTGAGGCTTCATGTCAGCCAAATTGACGATTACGCCATCGTCGGCAATGAACGCAGCGGTGAGGGGTAGCAGGGTATTTTTCATCCAGAAACATTGTTGCTGGGCTTGCTCAAAAACAAAAATCATGCCCTCGTGGATTGGCATGTTTTGTCTGTACATCAATCCTATTTCGCGTTGCATGGGCGTGGCGGCCACTTGCAGATCCAATTGGTATAAGCCTGCTTGCAGCAGCACCCGAGGCAAGTCGGTCTGCGCTTGTTGCGCCCAAGTTGGCAGGGTGTGACAAAAGATCAGCAGCAGAGTCAGAAGGCTTTGGGTCATGTTCTGGTCAGGGTCGATGGTTAGAATGAAATGAAAAGGCTTGGCTCCAAAAGAACTGATTCCACTTGTTTACCTTCAGGAGAATTCCACTTGTATCAGCATATCAAGGTGCCCGCCCAGGGTGAAAAAATCGTTGTCAACAAAGACATGTCATTGACCGTCCCCGATCAGCCGATCATTCCTTACATTGAAGGCGACGGAACCGGTTTGGATATCACACCTGTCATGCTGAAAGTGGTGGACGCTGCAGTGGCCAAAGCCTATGGAGGCAAGCGACTCATTCATTGGATGGAAGTGTATGCGGGAGAGAAATCCACCCAAGTCTATGGCCCGGATGTCTGGTTGCCCGAAGAAACCCTGGACGCTTTAAAAACATATGTTGTTTCCATCAAAGGCCCATTGACCACCCCTGTGGGAGGGGGCATACGCTCATTGAATGTGGCATTGCGACAAGAATTGGATCTTTATGTTTGTCTACGCCCGGTTCAGTACTTCAAGGGTGTCCCATCTCCCTTAAAAGAGCCTGAAAAAACCAACATGGTGATTTTCCGAGAAAACTCTGAAGACATTTATGCTGGCATCGAATACGAGGCCGAAAGTGACAAAGCCAAAAAGCTCATCCATTTTTTAATGCACGAGATGGGCGTCACCAAAATCCGCTTTCCTGACACGTCCGGCATTGGTATCAAACCTGTGTCGCGAGAAGGCACCGAGCGCTTGGTTCGCAAAGCCATTCAATACGCCATTGACAATGACAAGCCGCATGTGACCATCGTGCACAAAGGCAACATCATGAAATACACAGAGGGTGGTTTCCGTGACTGGGCATACGGTTTGGCGCTCAAGGAATTTGGCGCACAGTTGATCGATGGCGGTCCATGGTGCAAGTTTAACAACCCAGTCACTGGCAAAGAAATCATCATCAAGGACAGCATTGCCGATGCATTCTTGCAGCAAATATTGTTGCGCCCTGCCGAGTACAGCGTGATTGCGACCTTAAACCTCAATGGTGACTATGTTTCCGATGCCTTGGCCGCGCAAGTCGGTGGCATAGGTATTGCGCCTGGTGCCAACTTGTCAGATTCGGTGGCCTGTTTTGAAGCCACCCACGGCACAGCTCCCAAGTATGCAGGCAAAGATTATGTCAACCCAGGTTCTGAAATTTTGTCTGCCGAAATGATGTTGCGCCACATGGGTTGGAAAGAGGCCGCTGACCTGATCATCGCTTCCATGGAAAAAGCCATTCTCAGCCGCAAGGTCACCTATGACTTTGCCCGCTTGATGGAAGGTGCCACCCAAGTGAGTTGCTCTGGCTTTGGTCAGGTAATGATCGACCACATGTGATACAGGCTCAGCCGCTCAGGCGCTTGGGGCGATCAGGTTTGCCCGAAATTGCGGGGTTCTCAGGCGAGAACCCTTCTGGTTGTTTGTCTGGCTGATTGCTCTTGTGTTGGCTGGGGCAGCAATGACACGGATGTTTTTTGCCATCCAACCCCTGGGGCCTTGCATGGGTTCATAAACCACGCTGGCACCTTGCTGCAGCGTTTTGAAACCCATCATCTCGACCTCGCTGAAGTGGGCGAATACGTCCTGTTCAATTTCTGATGACTCGATGAATCCAAAACCCTTATGGTTGTTGAACCATTTCACAATTCCAAAGGCCATATCGGTTTCTCCTGTGCACTCGAATTGAATGCTTAGTTACTCATTAAATCATAATAACCCATTAAATGAGTCATATATTAATTTATAAAGTACTATTTTAGATATCAACAGTCAAAGCGGCAGACAACCAATCACCATCTTGGCCAGCAACCAGACGTCCTCGATAGAATCAGGTCATGGCAAGCCAAACACCCATCCCCGCAGTACCGCCGACAAGCACCTCGGATGGCGACTCTGTTGTTTTAGAGCGCAAAACCCAGCGCACAAAGCCTCCGCAGATGTACCAGGTTGTCATGCTGAACGACGACTTCACACCGATGGAGTTCGTGGTCAGGGTATTGCAGGAGTTTTTCAACAAGGATCGTGAAGCTGCCACGCAAATCATGTTAAAAATTCATTTGGATGGCAAAGGCGTTTGTGGCGTTTACTCCAAAGATGTGGCTGCCACCAAAGTCGACCAGGTGCAAGATGCTGCTCACCAGGCCGGGCATCCGCTGCAATGTTTGAGCGAACCGGTTGAATAATCTCATCAAGTTTCCATATACAGTTCATCCCATGCACGTCCCAAGGAAGAAATCATGATTGCCCAAGAACTTGAAGTCAGCTTACACATGGCCTTTGTTGAGGCCAGACAGCAGCGTCATGAATTCATCACTGTTGAACACCTGTTGCTGGCTTTGCTTGACAACCCAAGCGCAGCTGAGGTGCTGCGTGCTTGCTCGGCAAATATGGATGATTTGCGCAAATCCTTGTCCAATTTCATCAAAGACAATACCCCTCAAGTCGCTGGCAGCGATGAGGTGGATACGCAACCTACCCTGGGTTTTCAGCGGGTAATTCAACGAGCCATCATGCATGTGCAGTCCACTGGCAATGGCAAAAAAGAAGTCACGGGCGCCAATGTGCTCGTGGCCATCTTTGGTGAAAAAGACTCACATGCGGTTTACTACCTCCACCAGCAAGGCGTGACTCGTTTGGATGTGGTGAATTTCATCGCCCACGGTATCAAGAAAAGCGACCCCCAAGAGCCAGTCAAAAGCAATGAGTCTGTTGCCCCTGAGACGGAAGAGACCAGCGAGAAATCTGAAAAAGCTTCTCCATTGGAGCAGTTCACCCAAAACCTTAACCAGCTGGCGAAAGACGGCAAGATAGATCCACTGATTGGACGCGAGTATGAGGTTGAGCGCACCATTCAAATATTGTGTCGCCGTCGCAAAAATAACCCTTTGTTGGTGGGTGAGGCGGGCGTGGGCAAAACCGCTATCGCTGAGGGCTTGGCATGGCGTATCACGCAGAAAGACGTGCCTGAAATTTTGGCCGAAGCGGTGGTGTATTCCCTTGACATGGGCGCACTGTTGGCTGGCACCAAGTACCGCGGTGATTTCGAGCAACGCCTCAAGGGTGTTTTGAAATCGCTCAAGGACAAACCCAATGCTGTTTTGTTCATCGATGAAATCCACACTTTGATCGGTGCCGGTGCGGCCTCTGGCGGCACCTTGGATGCGTCGAATTTGCTCAAACCAGCGCTCTCTAGCGGACAGCTCAAGTGCATTGGCGCAACCACTTTCACCGAGTACCGTGGTATTTTCGAAAAAGACGCTGCCTTGAGCCGCCGCTTCCAAAAGGTGGATGTGGTCGAGCCTAGCATCGAACAAACCGTTGACATTCTGAAAGGGTTGAAATCCCGCTTCGAGGAACACCACAGCGTCAAATACGCCGTTGCTGCGCTTCAGGCCGCGGCCGAGCTCAGCGCCAAATACATCAATGATCGCCACTTGCCAGACAAAGCCATTGATGTGATTGACGAAGCAGGCGCTGCGCAACGAATCTTGCCTGCTTCCAAACGCAAGAAAACCATCAGCAAATCTGAGATAGAAGACATTGTGGCAAAAATTGCCCGCATCCCACCTGCCAGCGTGTCCAATGACGACCGCAGCAAGTTGCAGACCTTGGAGCGCGATCTCAAGAGCGTTGTTTTCGGCCAAGATAAGGCCTTGGAGGTGCTTGCTTCTGCCGTTAAAATGGCGCGATCCGGCTTAGGCAAAGCTGACAAGCCAATTGGCGCATTCTTGTTCAGTGGGCCAACTGGCGTTGGCAAAACCGAAGCCGCCAAGCAACTCGCTTACATTCTAGGCATCGACTTGCTGCGCTTTGATATGTCGGAGTACATGGAGCGCCATGCGGTCAGCCGTCTGATTGGCGCCCCCCCTGGCTATGTGGGATTTGACCAAGGCGGCCTGCTCACCGAAGCCATCACCAAAAAACCGCACTCGGTGTTGCTGCTCGATGAGATTGAAAAAGCTCATCCTGACATCTTTAACGTGTTGTTACAGGTCATGGACCATGGCACCTTAACCGACAACAATGGCCGCAAAGCTGACTTTCGCAATGTGATCATCATCATGACCACCAACGCGGGTGCTGAGACCATGAACAAGTCCACCATTGGTTTTACCAATGCTCGCGAACCGGGTGACGAAATGGCAGACATCAAACGTCTGTTCACCCCTGAATTTCGCAATCGATTGGATGCCACAGTCAGCTTCAAACCGCTCGACGAAGTCGTCATCATGCGTGTGGTGGACAAGTTCTTGTTGCAACTCGAAACCCAATTGGCCGAGAAGAAAGTCGATGTCACCTTCACCGACGTGTTGCGCAAGCATTTGGCAAAAAAAGGCTTCGACCCCCTGATGGGCGCTCGCCCCATGCAACGCCTCATCCAAGACACCATCCGCAAGGCCCTGGCGGATGAACTTTTGTTTGGACGATTAACAGAAGGCGGCCGACTGACGGTCAGCTTGGACGACAAAGAAGAAGTGCTTCTAGACATCCAGGCATTGCCCAAAAAAGAATCGCGCGCTTCCAAGTCTGAGCCGGCAGAACCCGAGGAAGCTGAGGCGAGCTGAACGTGGCAGGACACAGCAAATGGGCGAATATCCAACACCGCAAAGGTCGTCAAGATGAAAAACGGGGCAAGGTTTGGACGCGTGTGATTCGAGAAATCATGGTGGCTGCCCGTTTGTCTGGTGGTGATTTAGCCACCAACCCACGTTTGCGCATGGCGGTGGAAAAAGCCAAAGCGGCTAATATGCCTGCCGACACCATCAAGCGCAACATCGACAAGGCAACGGGTAACCTCGAGGGGGTGCAGTACGAAGAAATCCGATATGAAGGTTATGGTGTCGGCGGAGTGGCCTTGATGGTTAACACCATGACCGACAACAAAGTGCGAACAGTGGCAGAAGTGCGTCATGCCTTGAGTAAACACGGCGGCAACATGGGTACCGAGGGCTCGGTATCTTTTCAGTTCAAGCATTGTGGCCAACTCATTTTGGCGCCCGGCACACCTGAAGACAGGGTCATGGAAGTGGTGCTGGATGCCGGTGCAGAGGATGTTTTGGTCGATGATGACGGCACTATCGAGGTGCTCACCGAGCCAACCATATTTGAAGCTGTCAAAGCGGCATTAGACTTGGCTGGATTGCCCCCTGGTGTGGCCGAGGTGACATACCGCGCTGAAAACACCATCGAACTCAATGAAGAAGACCAGGGCAAGATGCAAAAAATCATTGATGCACTGGAAGATCTCGATGATGTGCAAGAGGTTTATCACAACGCCGCATTATGAAAATACTGGTCATTGGCGCGGGCGGCAGAGAGCACGCATTGGCCTGGAAACTTAACCAATCACCGCAGGTACAAATGGTGTATGTGGCGCCTGGAAATGCAGCCATGTCACACGAAAAATACCTGCAATCCGTTCACCTCACAGAGAAAGTGGCACTGCGGCAATGGGCTCAGGCCCATGACATTGGCCTAACGGTTGTGGGGCCTGAGGCCCCCCTGGTGGATGGCATTGTGGATGAGTTCAGGCTTCATGGTTTGCGCATCTTTGGACCCACCCAAGCGGCTGCAAAGCTCGAAAGCTCCAAAGCGTTTTCTAAGGCGTTCATGCTGCGCCATGGTATTCCCACAGCCAAATACGCCACGTTTGAATCCGCCGATTTGGCCCACGCCTATGTGAATCAACATGGCGCACCGATCGTGGTCAAGGCAGATGGATTGGCAGCCGGCAAGGGCGTGGTGGTGGCGACCACCTTACAAGAAGCACACGCTGCCATTGACAGCATGCTGTCAGACAAGGCCTTTGGCCTCCTGCACCAAGAAAGCAAGCCAAGGGTGGTTATTGAAGAGTGCTTGTTGGGGGAAGAAGCCTCTTTCATGGTGATTGCACATGGCTTGGTCGCTGTCCCCTTGGCCACTTCACAAGACCACAAACGATTGCTTGACGGCGACCTTGGTCCAAACACGGGTGGCATGGGCGCTTATTCACCTGCGCCTGTGGTCACCCCTGAGATCCATGCCAAGGTCATGCGCGAAGTGATTCAACCGACCTTGAGAGGCATGCAATCTGATGGGATTCCCTACAGTGGTTTTTTGTATGCTGGCCTGATGATCAGCCCAGACGGGCAAATCAAGGTGTTGGAATTCAATTGCCGCATGGGCGACCCTGAAGCCCAGCCCATTTTGATGCGCCTTAAAAGCGATATGGTTGAGGCATTATTGGCTGCAACCGACAGCGACACAGCCACTTTGTCATCTGTTGAACTGGCCTGGGACAGGCGTTTTGCACTGGGTGTGGTGCTGGCAGCTGCGAATTATCCGAACTCTCCCCAAAAGGGCAATCCGATTGCGGGCTTGCCTGTGGACAATCGAAACGTGATGGTGTTCCATGCTGCGACGAAATCCGAAGGGGACCAAACAATCACCAACGGAGGGAGGGTGTTGTGTGTCACCGCTTTGGGCGACACAGTTCGACAGGCGCAAGCAAATGCCTACGAGGCAGTTGACCTCATCCATTTTGACGGTATGCAATTCCGCCGCGACATTGGTCACCGCGCCACCCGCCGGTGATGGCACCGTGCAATCCATCCGTGGAGAATTGAATGAACCCCGCCTTTGAACCTGTTCGCGCTTACCTTCTGGGTTTACAAGACCGCATCACCAATGCGCTTGAAAACCTAGATGGTGGGGGCAACTTCATGGCAGATGCCTGGGAAAAACCCCCTGGTGAGACTTTGCAAGGCAATGGCATCACCAAAATCATGGAGCAGGGCCAGGTGTTTGAGCGAGCAGGCTGTGGTTTTTCGCATGTGACTGGTCCTAAACTGCCAAGTTCAGCCACACAACACCGCCCAGAACTCAATGGCAGTGCCTTTGAGGCCATGGGTGTGTCTTTGGTTTTTCATCCGCGCAACCCTTATGTTCCAACGGTCCACATGAACGTGCGGGCCTTGTTGGCCAAACCAGAGAAAACCGAGCCTGTCGCATGGTTTGGCGGCGGCATGGACCTCACACCCTATTATGGTTTCGAGGAAGATGCTGTGCATTTTCATCAAACCTGCAAACTGGCCTTGCAACCATTTGGCGACAGTTTGTATCCCCGCTTCAAAACCTGGTGTGACGAGTATTTCTTTTTGAAGCACCGGAATGAACCTCGCGGTATTGGCGGAATTTTTTTTGATGATTTTTGTGAATTGGGCTTTGAGCAAAGCTTTGCCATGATGAAAAGTGTGGGAGATCATCTGTTGGATGCCTATGTGCCGTTGGTCGCAAAACGCAAGGACATGGTCTACGGCCAGCGAGAAAGAGAGCATCAGTTGTACCGCCGTGGTCGGTATGTGGAGTTCAATTTGGTCTGGGACCGAGGTACCCATTTTGGTTTGCAGTCTGGCGGCCGAACTGAATCGATTTTGTTGTCCATGCCCTCGTTGGTGAGTTGGTCTTACCAGCACCAACCTGAGCTGGGTTCGCCGGAGGAGAAGCTGACCTCTTATTACCTGCAAGGGAGAAATTGGGTCTGAACCAGCACTCGCAGCCCAGACGCATCGGCTTGTTTGGCGGTGCCTTTGACCCGCCACATTTGGCACATCGCGCATTGGCCGTGGCAGCGATCGATCAACTTCAACTCGATGCGTTGCATGTCTTGCCAACGGGAGATGCTTGGCACAAACCGCGTGGGCTGACGGCTGCTTTTCACCGCTTGGCCATGACCAAGCTGGCGTTTGAGGATCTGCCTGCTGTGGTGATTGATGATCAGGAATTGCAACGAACGGGCCCGAGTTACACCATAGATAGCCTTGCAGCTCTGCGAACAAGCCACCCAAGGGCGGTATTTTTCTTGGTGATGGGTGCTGATCAGGCTGTTGACTTCACCAACTGGCACCAATGGCAACAAATTGCTCAATGGGCGGAATTGGCCGTTGCCGACAGACCTTTGGATCATCAAGTGGGGGCGACGCTGCATGAGTGGCACAATCCCGATCAAACCCGTTGTGTGCGTCTGCGCTTACCCTTGATTCCCATCAGTGCTACCGATATCCGATGGCGTTGTGCCAACGGCATCGCATCCGAAGACGAGCTATGCCCTGCAGTGATTCAATACATCCAACAAAACCATCTTTATATGGACCAACATGACCGAAGCCTCTGAGAAAAAATACCTTCAAAAACTGCAGCGTGTGGTGATTGACAGTTTGGAAGACATCAAGGCGCAGGACATCCAGGCCTTCAACACAGAAAAACTCTCTCCTTTGTTTGAGCGGGTCATCATTGCCAGTGGCACCTCCAACCGACAAACCAAGGCATTGGCTGCCAGTGTGTGCGATGAAGTGCGTGATGCTGGGTTTGGCAAACCAAGGATCGAAGGTGAGGAAAACGGAGAATGGATCATTGTCGATTGCGGCTCTGTGGTGGTTCACATCATGCAGCCATCGATTCGCCAGTACTACCACCTCGAAGAAATTTGGGGGGATAAGCCTGTTCGGCTGAAACTCGGGTCGACCAAACCCACAGCCAAAAAGTCACCTCGTGCCAAGGCATGAAACTGTGGGTTATTGCGGTCGGACAGCGTGTGCCCGAATGGGCGCAAAAAGCATGGGACGACTATGCAAAACGCTTTCCTGCAGACATCAAGCCCACCCTCAAAACCGTGAAATCAGAGCCCAGATCTTCACGCACAGTGACGCAAATTTGGGCTGCTGAACGAACCCGTATCGATGCAGCCATTCCAAAAGATTGCCATCGTGTTTGGTTGGATGAAAAGGGCAAGCGGCTGACAACCCAGGCTTTGTCTCAGCGCTGGTTAGCGTGGCAGGCTCAAGCACAGGATGTTGCCTTCATCATTGGCGGCCCAGATGGGTTTGATCCTGTGATTCGTGAAGGCGGACATGACCTGATCAGCCTGTCAGACCTGACCTTGCCACACGCGATGGCAAGGGTCATATGGATTGAACAACTTTACCGGGCATGGTCGCTGCTGAATAACCACCCCTACCACCGCGAATGATTTACCCCCGAATTTACCTGGCTTCGCAAAGCCCACGACGTCAGCAATTGCTTAACCAAATTGGCGTGCCTTTTGAGGTGTTGTTACCGCTGGATGCAGAAAAAGCGGAGGCCCTTGAACATCAGTTGCCCGGCGAAACTGCGATCGCATATGTCAAGCGCGTTACCCAACTCAAACTGACTGCCGCTCGGGCACAAGTTAAAACAGCGAGGCAGCCAGTCCACCCGATTTTGTGTGCAGACACCACCGTGGTATGGAAAGGTGAGATTTTTGGCAAACCCCAAGATGCCGACGATGCCAAGCGAATGCTTCAGCTTTTATCTGGTCATACACATTGGGTATTGACCGCCATCGCATTATCATCAGGCAGTCGCACACACCGTGCTTTAAGCCGCTCTAAGGTGCGCTTTGCACCCCTGAGCAGCGAGCAAATTCAGCGCTATGTCGACACTGGAGAACCCTTGGGCAAGGCAGGTGCCTATGCAATACAGGGACAGGCCAGTGCATTTGTACAAACCATACAAGGCAGTTACTCTGGCATCATGGGATTGCCGTTGTTTGAAACGGCCAAATTGCTACACAAAATTGCAGAGGCATAGGCATGCAGCATGACATACTGATTAATTGGTCGCCGCAGGAAACACGGGTTGCCGTGATTGAACATGGTGCCGTGCAAGAAATTCACATTGAACGTGCACTGGAGCGTGGTTTGGTCGGCAATGTGTATTTGGGTCGTGTGGCCAGAGTGCTGCCGGGCATGCAATCGGCATTCATTGACATTGGCATGGAGCGCTCAGCGTTCTTGCATGTGGCCGATGTATTCAATGGCGGGCCATCTCGAACATCGGACGCGGATCCTCAAATACCCGCCATGGCTATTGAGAAACAGGTATTTGAGGGACAAGCGCTGTTGGTGCAAGTCATCAAAGACTCGATTGGCAGCAAAGGAGCGCGCTTATCCACTCAAATCAGCATTGCAGGTCGCCTGCTGGTTTTTTTACCGCAAGATAACCACATTGGGGTATCGCAAAAGATATCGCAAGCACAAAGAGATGCGTTGCGTCATCGTTTAATTGCTTTGGCGCATGCCGGCGACGATAAGGGGGGCTTTATTCTGCGAACCAATGGTGAAGACGCAAGTGATGCAGAATTGGCCGAGGACATTGCCTACTTGCGTAAAACCTGGGCCAACATTAAATCCGCTAGCACGTCTATGCCACCTAAATCCTTGTTGCACCAAGATTTGAATTTGCTTCAACGGGTGTTGCGAGACATGGTCCTCGAATCCACCCAAAGCATTCGCCTAGATTCCCTTGAACAGTATGCATCGTTGCAAAGTTTTGGCAAGGAATTCATGCCTTCTGCAGTGACTAAATTGACGCATTACAAAGGTGAAAGACCGATTTTTGACTTGTTCAATGTGGATGATGAAATTCAACTGGCCTTGGGGCGCAAAGTCATGCTCAAGTCGGGTGGCTACCTGATCATTGACCAAACCGAGGCTTTGACCACTGTGGATGTCAACACCGGTGGCTTTGTGGGAGCCAAAAATTTTGATGACACGATATACAAAACCAATTTGGAAGCAGCGGTAGCAATCGCCAGGCAGTTGCGCTTGCGCAATTTGGGTGGTGTGATCATCGTTGATTTCATAGACATGCAGCGTGCGGACCACAGCGAGATGGTACTGGGCGAATTTCAGAAACAACTTGCCAAGGACCGTGTCAAAACCACTGTCAGTGGTTTCTCTGCTTTGGGTTTGGTTGAAATCACTCGCAAGCGTACCCGTGAATCCTTGGCCCAGATCTTGTGTGAACCTTGTCCCCATTGCTCAGGCAAGGGAACCGTGAATACCGCTCGCAGCGTCGCCTATAACATCCTGCGGGAGATACTGCGCGAAGCGCGTCAATTCAATCCTCGAGAGTTTCGAGTCTTGGCCCCACCAGCAGTGGTGGATTTGTTGCAAGAAGAAGAAAGCCTGCACTTGGCAGGCTTGAGTGATTTCATCGGCAAACCGATTTCTTTGCAAGCAGAATTTGGCATAGGCCCAGAGCAATTCAGTATTGTTTTGTTGTGAGCCATAACTGACATCATGCATACCGCCAATCACCAAGCCATTCCAATCCTGACCTACCACCAGATCGCCGATGCACCCCCCAAAGGTGCGCCTTTTCGAAGCCTGTATGTATCTGAAGACAGCTTTCGATGGCAACTTCGTCTCTTGAAAAGTTTTGGCTACCAAGGCTTGTCCATGCGTGATTTGATGCCCTATTTGCGTGGCGAAAAGCAAGGCAAAGTCATTGGCATCACTTTGGATGATGGCTACTTAAACAACCATGATGTAGCCATGCCTGCCTTGCTCGAACAAGGTTTCACGGCCACGTGTTATGTGGTGAGTCAGTTGCTCGGAAAAACCAATGTCTGGGATCTCGAAGTTGGTATCCACGAGGCCAGATTAATGGATACCATGCACATCAAGGCCTGGGCAAAAGCTGGATTGGAAATTGGTGCACACACAAGACATCATGTCAATTTGGCCCAGGGCGAAGATGGGATCATGGAACGCGAAATTCATCACTGCCGGCTTGATCTCGAAGATGCATTGGGTCAACCAGTCGAACAGTTCTGCTATCCGTTTGGTATTTACGACCATCGGCATGTGACCATGGCCATGCAAGCTGGGTATGTCGCTGCCACCACTACCCAGCGAGGCCAAGTGCTGCATGGCGCTGACCTTTTTCAGTTGCGTCGCATCCCAGTGGTTCGTTCAACCCATTGGCCGCAGTTTCTCCTTAAAGTGCTTACGCCATACGAGAACAAACACATTCCCCATGGCTCAGCAAACTGAAAAAAGACTGCGCATAGCGGTTTTATCCAGACATTTTTCTCGTTACAAAGGTGGCGCTGAAAATTACGCCGTTTCAATGGCCGAGCAACTTGCAAATGACCATGAAATACATGTCTACTGCCAATCGCACAGCAACCAGCACCCAGGCATAAACACACATGTCATGGGTATCGGTTTGCAGAAACCGAGATGGCTCAACATGTTGATCTTCAGTGCTTGGACGTTTTGGCATACCCGTCAGGGTTTCGACATTGTCCACTCACATGAAAACGTGTTTCATGGAAATGTGCAGACCTTTCATGTCAAGCCAGTCACCCATAACTTGTTCCATGGCAAACAGGGATTCATGTGGCTGCTTGCTTGCCTGAAAGTGGCCATCAGCCCTCGGTTGATCGCCTGGTTGGTGGTTGAGCGTGCAAGGGTTCGCCATCCCTCAAAACGCTTGCTCATCACCGCATCTTCATTGTTGAAGGACATCTATCTCGAAAGCTTTCAGTTGCCTTCATCAACTGTAAAGGTATTGACCCCGGGCGTGACCATTCCAATCCGCAACAGTTTAGAAGCAACTGCCACAGCCAAGCAAACTGCTCGCCAGCAATTGGGGCTGACGAGTGAGCAGCATTGGGTATTGATGGTGGGACACAACTTTACAAAAAAAGGCCTGCACGCCTTGATGCAGGCTCTGTGTCTTTTGCCTGAAGAATTGTCTTTGGCGGTAGTTGGCGAAAACTCACATATCCCTGTTTGGGCAAGCAAGGCACGCCAGTGGGGCCTTCAAGACCGTGTGGTTTTTTTGGGCAAGCAAACTCAGATGGAACAGGTTTACATGGCTTGCGACCTCCTGGTTCACGCCACCTTGGAGGATGTGTTTCCCATTGTGGTAATGGAAGCCATGGCACATGGATTGCCAGTGGTGGTCAGTCCAGCACCCTATTGCCTGTCATCAGAATTGCTCACCCCTGATGTGAATGCCGTTATTTTAAAGGATCCGCATGACGCGCAAGCGCTAGCCAGTCAGGTGTGGCGTATTCACCAAGACAACGCTTTTGCTGCGCAACTGGCCGCGAATGCACTTGAATATGTTCAAGACTACCGCTGGGACACTTTGTCTCAAACACAATGGCGTTTGTACTGTGATTTGCTTAAATGACGCAACCAAGCCCTCAACGCATATTGATGATCAAGTCCCATAGCATGGGGGTGGGAGATGTCTTGCGCAGTTCAGCGGCTTGGCGTGCCATGAAAGATAAATGGCCTGGGGTCGAATTGCACTTGCTGTTTTTGAGCAAGCATGCGGGCTACGCTACCGAAGATTTGATTCAACAACACCATTTGCTCAGCAGCGCGCATTTCATCACCGTTCGCACCCAAGACCCGTCTGTGCCAAATGCCAAAAGGGTGCCTATGCGACAAGTCTTGAAGCAAGTACGGGCGATCAGCCGCGCTATCCGGCCCGATTTGGTCATCGACTTTGAGCCCAATGGCATGAAAACCAGTTTGGTTACATGGATGGCTGCAAATGTCTGCCATGCTGAAACAATTGGCATAGCTCAATTTCCGGGACGATCTTGGTTTTACGACAAAACTTCGCCCAGTTTGCCAAGCTATGCGCACAGTCGCGGCTTGACCTTGCCAATGGATTACACCAACCGCGACTTCGTGGTGTTACATGCATTGGGCATTGAGCGTCGACAAACCTCGATTGAATGGCATTTGACGCCTCAAGCCGAAGTGTTCAAACGCGCATTGCTGGACAGTTTGCCTAAGGGCATGCCTGTGGTCGGATTGAACATTGGTTGCGCAACACAGGGGGCAGCACCAAGACGCCCCAATTTGAATCATCTTGCCCAGTGCCTTTTCGCATTCAGCAAAGCGACCCCACATCACTTATTGATCTCAGGCGCTGATTTTGAGTCACCGATCAACCAGGCGTTCATGCAAGCTTGCCAACAATTAGGCATGGAAATGAGCCATGTGATGGACTTCTCAGGCAAAACCTCCTTGCCAACCTTAGCGGGGTTGATAGATGCTTGCGATTTGTTTATTTCATCTGATTCTGGTCCGTATCATTTGTCTGTGGCTTTACGCAAGCCTACACTGTGCTGGTTTAATTCATCTGAACCTGCTGCTTACCACCAGGAGCCTTGGGTCAAATGCCTGGTAAAACCAGACATCGATACTTTTGTCGGCCAATCCAAATGGTTGTTGTCCTCAGCTTTCTGCCAAGCCTGACTGCTTGATTTTGAAGAGGGCTGCGTATGCGCCATCCGCAACCAGTAGGCTGGCATGCGTTCCCATCTCCACGATCCGACCCTTTTCCATCACCACGATCCTGTCAGCCGCTTCAATGGTGGACAGCCTGTGGGCAATCACCAATGTGGTTTTGCCCCTTTGCAATTGCCTCAAGGCGTCTTGCACCATGCGTTCGGATTCATTGTCCAGCGCTGAAGTGGCTTCATCCAATATCAAAATCGGCGCATCCTTATACAAAGCCCTTGCTATGGCCAAGCGTTGCCTTTGACCACCTGACATGGAAGACGCGTTGTGCCCCACCATCGCATGGATTTGATCAGGCAAGGTCTTCAAATAGTCACCCAAGTTAGCTGCCATCAAACACTTGAGTACTTTCTCTTCGTCTGGTGCTTGTCCCAGCGCTACATTCACCGCCAAACTCTCGTTAAGTACCACCACGTTTTGACTCACAATCGCAAATTGCTGCCTCAAATCATCCAAATGCCAGTCTCTGATTGACACGCCATCCAGCAGCACTTCACCTCTTGACCACTCGACGAAACGCGGCAGTAAGTTGGCCAAGGTTGACTTGCCAGAACCCGAACTGCCAACCAGAGCGACTGTCTCACCTGGTTGGATAGTGAGGTCCACTTCATTTAGGGCCCATGGCAAGTCGTCCTGGTAACGAACCGCCACCTGACGGATTTCGATCAAACCTTTGGCATGCTTTGCGCGGAAAGTTCCACCCTGTTCAATCGGTGTTTTTTCAATCAATTCCAGGCCCCGCTCCAACGCCGCCAAGCCCCTCGTCATGGGCCCAGCCACCTCTGAAAGGTGTTTGATTGGGGCGACCAGCATCAGCATGGCGGTGACAAAAGACGCAAAACTGCCAACGGTCATGCCACTTTCTTGGCTTTGAATCAGCGCCACGCTGATGACGGCAGAAAGGGCTATCGCAGAAAAGAGTTGGGTGAGTGGGGTGATCCCGGCACCAGCCACGGTCATTTTCATGTTGATTCGGGAAAGCATGTGGCCCAATTGGGCAAAGCGATTTTGTTGCATGCTTTGCGCAGAATGAAGTCGAATTTCACGGTAGGCCATGGCACTTTCCTCAACCACATAGGCAAGCGCATCAGTGGCTGATTGGTTGTTGCGGGTTAGCCCATACAAACGCTTGCTCATGACTTTCATGAGCAGTGCCACGGATGGCAGCAGAATGGCCAATATCAGGCTGAGTTGCCAGTTTAGGTAAAGCAAATAACCAACCAAAGCCACCAATGTCAAGCTGTCTCGCAGCAAACTCATGCATGAATTGACCAAAAGCTGGGAGCCGTTGTTCACTTCATATACCAAGGTATTACCCAGTGAGCTGGCGTTCTGTTCTTTGTACAAAGTCAAATCTGCATCTTGTAGTCGGGCGAACATGGCCAAACGCAGTTTGAGCATGCCAAGATTGGTGGCCTTGGCAACAGCCACCTGGCCGATGAACAAACTGATGCCACGGACTGCAAACAATCCAACCAATGACAAGGGGACCATCCAGATGGGAAAACTGTTTTGTTGAAAACCTTGATCCAGCAAGGGCTGAAGAAGAGCCGGAATCATGGGTTCGCTGATAGACACAAGCACGATGCATAGCAGGGAGGCGATCCATGCGCTTGTTGGGTGGAGAAAATACTTGCCTGAGCGTTTGACGCGAGCGATGAGGGAAAGATGGGCGGACATGGCTGACCAATTGGCTGTATCCGCGAATTATGGCCTTTCCATTCCAACAGCATGGTTAGAATTCAAAAATGAACTTGAGCGTCATCATCATTACCCACAATGAAAGCGGCAATATCCAAGAGTGCCTTGAAAGTGTTTCGTTTGCTCAAGAATGCATCGTGTTAGACGGCGGCAGCACGGATGACACGGTCAAAAGGGCCTCAGAGATGCGCGCAAAGGTGATGACGTCGCCAACTTGGCAAGGTTTTGGCCATCAGAAAAACTTGGCACTTTCCTATGCCCAAAGCGATTGGGTTTTGTCCATCGACGCAGATGAACGCATCCCGCCAGCATTGGCGAAAGAAATACAAGCAGCGATAAAACAAGACCACTTTGATGTGTTTGATGTTCCACGCAAGACCAACTTTTGTGGCACATGGATCAACCATTGCGGTTGGACACCTGACACGGTTGCACGACTATTTCGCCTTGGCAAGGCTGAATTTTCTCTTGACAAGGTCCACGAGCGATTGGTGGGGCCCGGATTGCAAAGGCTTGGGCATTTGAGAACCCCTCTGTTGCATTACAGTTATCCAACGCCCTTGCATTATTGGAAAAAATTACAAACTTACAGCCAAGCCTGGGCCGAACAGCAGTTCGCAAAGGGAAGGCAAACCACCATGTCGCGAGCTTTTTTTGCCGCATGCTTTGCATTTTGTAAAAGTTATGTTTTCCGCCTTGGTTTTTTGGACGGGGCCATGGGATTTGCGGTGTGCACCATGCAAGCGCAAGCCGCCTTTGGCAAATACTTCACCCTCTATTACATGAATCAAAACAATCGATGATGAATATATTTCGCAATCTGGTCTTGACTTTTTGCTTTGCCAACCTTGCGATTTTCAAGGCTTTTGCCGATGTCAGGGTTGATGTGTCTGGTGTGGGCATTACCCAAATCCCCATTGCCATCGCACCCTTCAAGGGCCAGGAATCGGCGACACAAAAGCCCTCACAGATCGTGTCAGCTGATCTGGAACGCAGCGGCCAGTTCAGAAGCACGGACCCAGGTATCCAACTTGATGAAAAATCGTTGCCAGATTTTTCAAGTGTTCGTCAAAAAAACGCCGATGCCTTGTTGAGCGGGAGTGTCACCAAAATGGCCGATGGCCGATTTGACGTGCGCTACCGCTTATGGGATGTCATC
>Ga0214923_10002385_pt1 | contig 25101 bp, 39 predicted proteins | sample LL1510_MetaG_FD_177993 | JGI IMG/M metagenome (GOLD analysis project Ga0214923, IMG submission 177993) | Freshwater microbial communities from Lake Lanier, Atlanta, Georgia, United States - LL-1510 | ecosystem: Environmental > Aquatic > Freshwater > Lake | place: USA: Georgia | collected...
CTACAAACTGAACAACGTCATTGGCGTTGCTGAGAGTGATAGCGGAAATGTAAGGACCAGACCCAGAGGTGCTGATCGACCCGATTTTGCCGATGGAGCCCGTTCCAGAGCGGAACAGGGAGCTTGCGACAGAGTTGGTGATCGAGCGGATAGCTCCGTCGATAACGAGCTTTGCGCCTTCCAAGAAAGCCATTTTGTCAGTCTTAGAAGCAAGCATGGTTTGGTTGTCGATGGTGGCAATTGAGTAATCCGCTACGCGAGTCAGCAAGAAAGACTCAATTTGCACCGGGCTTTGGTTGCCTTGGGCGTTCGAGAAAGTGCTAGAACGGCCCTGGGACGCGCCAGTGATGATTGGTACTGGCTTGTATTTACCACCAAAATCGGTGTTTTTCTTGACCATAGCAAGAAAAGGGTTGTCAGCGTAAACGAGGTTTTCGACCACCTGGCCGTCATAAAGTTCTTTGAGCGCAGCGTTCATTGCGCTCAGGTCTAAGTATTGAGACATGAGTAGGGTTATCCTTTTAAGTTTTGGTTGTGAGCGTCACTCGCCCGAATTTTCTTCACAATGTTGCCAATTCGCATTAAATGGCCGTCAATGGATAACCGCTAGGTGCTAAGGTAGGCACCGACCCTGACATTGCTAATGAGATTACTGTGGGGAGGTTTGGCCAACCATGGCCGCCACCCCCCCAAGGCTATGTAGTGTCAATTAAAAGTTGTCATGTGCCTGACAATTTTGCAAGGGCTCTTTGGATGCGTTCCTGTTCGGTCTTTGGGGGTAAGAAGCTCGGGGACGCGCTCGACGCTGCAATAGTGTTGTTCAGAGTCGGGCTCGGCCCCTTGCTTGCTTGTGGTTGCGGCTCGTCCTTTTTAGGAGCGAGTTTGCTTTGGAATTTCTTAGTTTTAGTGATGGTGGACTCAATTTGCTCCTCAAGGTACCCCTCGACAAGCTCGGAGGCCTTTTCAATCGTCATGATTTTGCCGGTATTGTTGAAATACTCCTCGATGGTATCAAACACCAACCCATTGGCTTCGTGGAGGTTAATGAGCTCAAACTTTTCAGAGTTAGTGGTAATATATTCATTTACCTTGCCCTTAAAGGCTTCAATGGTCGCCTCGTATTCCTTATGGGCGGCCTCCTGGGCGGCTTTCTCCTTGGCAAGCTCGCGTTCCTCTTGCTCGCGCCGAAACGCCTCTAATTGGCTTTTTACGCTATTGATTTCCTGTTCTGGGGTCGGCTTTTCGCCATTCAGGACAAAATTAACCAAGTCATCGTATTTGATGCCCATGGCTTCAAGGGCCTTGAGCGGGTTTTGCTTTGCCTCAGTGCGGTATTTGTTAAACTCTTCGAGCTCTTTGCGGGCTCGGTCAATTTCAATTCTTTCCGCTTTCAATTTGGCCTGGGCCATTTGGGCGGCTTTGGCCTTTTTGGCGAGGGCGGCAAACTTAGGAGCTAACGCCGGCTCCTCGTCTTTTGCGGGTAACGGCTCGTCTTTTGCCGGCTCGGGTGTTGGCTCTTTTACTGGAATCGGGTTTTCATGTGCCGGGATATTCAGTAATGCCTCATCGCTCATTGGTTTCGCTCCTTTTTCTTGAGTTGTTTCTTAAACTCTTTAGCATCCTTTTCGATTTGTTTCTTGATTATGTCATTGTAATGCCGACACACAAACAAAAACCCATGATAGGAATTGCACACATCACACCGACGCAAGGCTCCGTACACCTCGCCGTGGTTCGGATCTTTCACGCAACCCCCGGAACATTAGGAATCAAATCACTGACCGGCGGGGCTGCGGGTGCGGCTTGTGGAGCACCCATCCCCATTTCAGGTGCGGGCGGCATAGATTTTTGCATAAGGACCAAAACCTGATCGTTGAACCGGCGCAGGAGCTCAAGTTTGTCCTCTTCGACCCCTTGGAGCTTGGCCCGAGTGTAGTATTCCAAGGAAAGCTCTTGAGCGAGCCCCAGGTCATCAAACGGGTCTGGAGGGGTAAACTCCCCGTCGTCCACAATCTTCTCAAGGATTTGGTGTAGGTAATCCTCCTGGGAATTGGCAAGGTCCTCAATTTGATCTAGGTCTGGGAAATCAAGCAAGCGGCGACCGGCCCGCGGGCTAATGATTCCGGCTTGCATATACTCTTGCACTGTTTGCAACCGCCCCTCGGGAGTGTTCGGAAGCGAGCTCACCGGGAACATTTGCATCACATAATCGTCCTCATGGAGGTCAATCTGACCCCAATCAATAGATTCAATGAATTTCTTGCCTGGGACCTTAACCTCGTATGACCCCTCACGGGTGTAAATTTCCTTGGCACACCCAATGGCGATTTTAGCCAGGTCAAGAAACAGCTTCTCGTAGGATTTGCCAATGGTGTTGAACCGGTCAGATTCAATGTCATTGTATTCGCGGAGTGCCTTACCTGAGTTGAGGCCCGCTGGCTTGGTAGATGCGGCAGAAAGCTGTGATACCCCCACTTGCTCGTATGCTAGTTGCTTGAGCCGCTCAAACTGAGAGTAATACTCGGCAGGAACAATCGGCGGTACCACATATTCGGGCTTGGTGCCGTTGTAGTGGATAATGGAGCCAATGTCATTGTTGAGCTTTTCGGTTACGATCGACGATCCGTTTTCAATCAGGACCTTAAATGTCCCCGACAGGTGCATCGAGCGTTGGATGATCCAAAGGATTTTATTGATCTCAAGTTGGATATTCTGGAGTTGCTCGGCAGCCCCCTGACCCCACCACCCGTACATACGCGGACACCATGACATTTTAGCAAATGGGAAATAGTCCTTGGTGTACTCCTCTTCGAACAGGTTTGCAGTTGTAATGTTTATGGTGTGGAGTCCGTCCGTTGCCTCGGGACCCGACGGGAGGTGCCAGGATTCGACCACTGTGATCTGATCTGCCACATTTTGATAAGTTCCGACGAGATCGGAGGAGGCCCCAGAGCAATTTCTAATCGCGTCAGCTTTCTCAGGAAAAAGATTAAGTAGCACTTGGCGGTCCACATTCTTAACACGATGTAATTGGCGGGGCTTACCATAAAACGATTCCACCCAATCGACGTACATTTCAGAGGGTAAAACGCGCTCAAAGGCAACACGCCCATAATGCTCAAACACATGAATAAAACCATCACCAAAAACAGCAGCGTCGCGGAATACAAGAGTGCCAAGATCGTAAGCATGATTTTCGTAAAAAAGGCCGTCGATAAATTTGTTTAGTTTTTTGGCTTTCCGTTGGATTTTGTAGTCACCGCCGGAAGTAAGGAAAAGAGGCCGCGGTTTGTTTTTAGCAATCTTTGCAACAACAGTATCAACGGCCGATTGAACGACGTTATAGGTGATGCGGTCTTTAAGGGCGTTCTGGACGGAAGTAATCTTTGCATAAGATAGGCCATTAAGGCCCATGATGTTCGTGTTGCCATAAAGCCTTGTCGAGATTTGGTATTGGGTTTCGCGCTTGGAATCGTATTGGGATAGTGCCTTGACGATTTTTGCTACCGCTTGGTGGCGTTCGGACTTATCACAAGCCCACCATGCTTTATCGGACGCTTGGTAGGCATCGGCCCCTTGTGCGCTCAGTGTTGCGTAGTCGATCTTTTGCATTATGGGGTCCTCCGTTGCTCGACCAGTTCATCAAAGTAAGGGGTCGAGTAAAGCAGCATTTCATCCTCGGTCGGCTTGTAATCCTGACCAATGCCGTCGGTTGTAATTGCCTCACCCACCATTTTTGGGTGCTCAATCTCAACCTCGAAGTCCCCGAGTTTTAGCCGCTTGATGCCATGAGATTTGGCGAACATTACAAGGTCCTTAGCCTGGTCCGGTGTCATTGCCTTAATTCCATCCCATGTCCTGCCATAAGTCCACCTCTTTTTGCTTGCGTATGGCCTCTTCGGCCTCCTGAATCATCCGCTCCTCTTCGGCTTTGTACCATTCCTTTGATCCAACAATGACCTTTACCGGCTCGGGCTTGTAAAGGTAGTGGAGCGATTCCCGGAAAGCATAAAGCACGGCATCGGTAATATCGGAGTGGTATTTGTCGCTAATCTTTTCAAACTTTTTGCCCTCCTCCCATTCCACCTTGAGGCAATCCTCGGCAAAGCGAGTGGTGTTCTTAGCCATGAACCGCTTGGTTCGTAGGGCATCGTTAAGAAGCTCAATAAACTCGACCTTGCGGGATTTTTCAGCAGCCTGGACCGGGAGTCCACGCCGGCGTTGAAGCTCCTCGGCAATCTTTTTGCCCAGGCCCCCGGTATCCATGACAGTCTTCAGGGGTTTGTACTTTGTTATGCGCTTCTCAATTTCCTCGGCCAAAGTAGTAATGTCAGCTTTTTCCATGACAAACTCCTCGATAAGGTAGGACTCCTTGAGCTTGTCATTCCATCCAATGACGGCGATTGCATCCGCGTCATGGTATCCAATATCGACCCCGATGACAAATTTCCAAGTGCCGTCAACGTCGGGGGTGCGGGCGTAGTGGTTGATAAGCGGGTCATATTTGAACACTAGGGAGTCTGAATCGGTCACCCATTGACCAAACACCTCGCGCCGGATGGTTGGGTCATCAATGGTGAGGCCGGTCCGGGCTAAGTCCTCTTGCAATACCTGTTCATGGGTTTGGCCGGACTTGATTGCAATGTGCGGGTTTTGAAAAAACGTCCAGGCATGGTGCGACCAGTTAGGGGAGTGCGCGGACTCGTAAAAATACCCCGCGGGCACCGGACCTGGGGTGCCAATCAGGCAAAGCGTCCCGGCATAATCGAAGAGGGCTTTTGACAGGACCTCATCCACTAGGTTTTGAAGGTATGCCCGGAATGACTGGCACTCGTCGATATACACCTTTTTAAGGGCAAGCCCCCTGAATTTCTCAATTTCGGTCTTATCCTTGGCTCCTGACAGGTAAATGATCGAGCCGTTGATAAAGTGCATGGAAAGCTCAGTCTCGTTGGTGTGAGCCATGAGCTTGTATTGCTCGTTAATGTTTAGGAGCTCGGGCCAGAGGATCCGCTTTGCGTTGGCTCGGGACAGGGTGATGTAAAGGTTTTTGGATTTTGGGAATCGTAGGGCGGTATCAATCAGGTCGGCCGCGCAAGCAATGGTTTTGCCGGATCGGCGCGAGCAAACCGCAGTCTTAAAGCGGGCCTTGTCTTGAATAAATTTAAGCTGTTCAGGAAAGCAGAACTGGGCCACGTCAAACCGCTTGGCCTGACGGGCCACAATTGCTTGAAGTAAAATTTCAGGCTTTATGTCAGTCTCGTTCAAAGGTCACATCAATGATATTGCTCGAATAAACAAACTTATAGGTGTTTGAGCCTTTAATCAGGATCCCATAGGGGAAAAATTCAATGTCACAATTGTGGCGGGCTGAATCCACCGACGTTAAAACAGTGTTTAGGGCATGGACTCCGGTATGAAACCGGGCTGCAATTGCTTTTCTTTCAGGCGTTCCTTCAGACTTAGGGGGTCTTCCCATGGCTTTCTCCTTTAGATTCGATAGGGGTCATAGTTGATGTTTGGGAGCTTTGATAAGAGATCCTCAATATCAAAGGTCCAGTGCGTAAAATAGTTGGCATCCATCAGGCCGGCCTTTTTAATCAGGTGGCGACCAATGCCCATTTTGCGGAAGGCGGGTTTGACGTACACAAAATGGAGCACGTCCCCGTCTTGTGTCTTTTCACCTACCACAAATCCCAGGATAACGTCGGGCTCACCCTCGGGGTGTGCAATCATGGCAACCGATGTATCGGCTGACAGAGCTCGCTCGACGATTAGGTGGTGCCATTTGTAAAAAATGGAGTTGCGGATCCGCTTTGCGAAATAAGAGCGATTTTTGTAATGGCGCAGCCATGAGCTAAACACAAAAGGCTTGTCTGAATCACTTACTTTTCTTATTTGAATCGCCGTCATAGTCTTTAATGGTTTCCTGGGCCATTTTCACAAGCTCGTCATAGGGGAGCTTAGATAGGCTTTTTAGTTGGTCCTCATCGTCCTTTTCATGGGCCTTGGCAATCGCCAATAGGCTAGAGGAGTACCGGGCTAGGTCCTGGGATGCGTAGTTGTCGAGTTTGCCCTGAATTACGAGGTTTTGAATGTGGTTAAGGTCAAGGGCAATGAGAGATAGGGCTTGGTCTAGTAATCGCTTAGGGTTCTCGTTCACAAAATCCATTTAACCATAAGTTTGCATAATGTCAAACGGGGTCACCTTATTAGTATCAATAACGTGAAATTGTAATAAAAATATGCTAATTTTTTGCTATGCAAACACAATACGCCAGTAAGGCATTTCGATATACTGTACTTAATTCGGTTGATGATCCGATGGACTTCTATTCATGGTCGGATCTTAAAAGAGAGGTGTTGACCTGGACCGGCGTGGAGTCCACGCTCCGGGCTTGGTTTTTTGAAGTGTACGAGGGCTCAGGCTACGGATTCCGCGAGGAGTATGACTTTATGCTTTTCGTGGATGAGCGGCTTGAGTCTGTTTTGGAACATTTGGGCTACGGCTCAATTAACAAGGAGCAATTACAATGAATTTCAGCGATTATCAGTCTTTACCAGGGATCAACGCCTCTTTACTCAAAGCCTGTGCCAAGTCGGCCTATGACGGGTTTCAATACCTGCACAATCCGATTGAACCCACCGATGCCATGCGCTTTGGCACCGCCCTCCATGCCTATTTCCTTGAGCGCGAAACCTTTGACCAGTGTTTTGCGGTTAGCCCCAAGTTCGACCGCCGGACTAAAGAGGGCAAGTCGGGGTTTGAGGCGTTCACCGCCCAACACCGGGGCAAGGAAATCATCGACCAGGAGGACATGGATCTGATTTTGGCGTTGAGCCGGTCGGCGAGTCAATTTGGTGAGCTTGAAACCTTTTTTCGTGATCCTGATACCGAGCGCGAAGTCACCATCAAGGGTGAGTGCGATGATACCGCAATCAAGGGCCGGCTTGACGCGCTTAACAGGGTGTCGGGCATTATCCTCGACGTTAAGACCACCAAAAACGCCGATGAGCGATCTTTTGGCAGGGATTTCATTTCCTTTGGGTACGATATTCAGCTTTACCACTATGCCAAGCTAGTTGGCAGACCCGGCGAGGATTGGAATAAGGTTTTGGTGTTGGCTTGCGAAACTTCAACCGGTCAATCGGCCCTATACAACGTGACTGAGTTTGTTTGCCGTCATGAGGCGGCTGACAGGTACCACCAAGCCCTTGAGACGGCTCAATCCGTTCTCAGGATGAAAGAGGCACCGCCTAAGTACGGCACAAAAACAAAAGTCCTGACCCTTCCGGCTTGGGCATAAGGAGCATATATGAATAAAAGCGAATCAATCGGTAATTTGGCAAAAGCCCTGGGAGCGGCCCAAATGGAAATGAATGGGGCGTACAAGGACAGCAAAAACCCGTTCTTTAAGTCGAACTATGCGGATCTAAAACAGGTCATGCAAGTTTTCCAAACCTACTATGCCCCCAAAGGGCTCGCGGTCAGTCAGCTTGTGGGCCAGGATTGCATCGAAACGATCCTCATGCACGAGTCTGGGCAATGGGTAAGCTCGTCATGTGCGCTTCCGGTAGCCAAGCAAAACGACCCACAAGCCATGGGCAGCTCGATTAGCTACATGAGGCGGTATAGCCTATCGTCCATCCTCGGGGTGTACCAGACCGACGATGACGGGGAATCAGCCATGGATAGGCCCCAACCCACCCAATCAGCCATTGCGCCTAAAATCGAAAATAAGACCGCACAACCGGCGGTAGCACCCTTACCCCTAACCGGTGATCCCGGTGCGCTTAAAATCGGTTTTGGGAAGTATAAAGGCAAATCCATTGGCGAGGTACCAAAGCAAGAGCTCAAAGACTACGTTTTGTACCTTGAAGATCAAAGCAAACTCAAAGAAGTGCCTATCGAGGGCCAGATCAAAGAGTTTGTCGTTGCAGCCCGAGCGTTTGCCGGGATGTAATGCTTTCGGGCGTTCGCCCATTCCAACCGGCCATTTTGGCCAGGTCATCCGACCGACCCCTGGGGCTTCCGTCTCAGGGGTTTTTTATTTTCTAAACAAAAAAATCAAACAGGCCCCTTTAATTTATTTTGTTATCTTATCTTGTTAGGGTGACACCCATGTCACCTCTAGGAGTGACACCCATGTCACCACCCTAGTGACACCCATGTCACCCCCCCTTTTTGTTTAATAATTTTTGTCTAGGGAAGTAAACGCTCGTGGCGTTCGGCCTAATTTCGCGCCAAATCAATTCCTTTTTTTCAAGGGACTGAACAATGCGAATAATTTGACGGCGAGACAATCCCGCTTTGTCGGCTAGGGTTTCAAGTGACGGAAAAGCGTTTGGCAAATGGTGATACAACACCGCCAAAACTTTGAACTCCGATGGGGTGGTATCAAACTGAAAAATTATGTTAGGAATTTTGGTGAAACCATTGCGGGCCTCACCCTTTGGTGCTAGGGTGTGTTTATTCGACATTGCAACGATGGTAGTACATCGGCCCCTTGGTTCACGCCAAGGGGTTTTTTATTTTCAAGCGTCAAGCAAATATCGCTTGCCGGAAAATTTTGCCGGTGTAGAGTGGCGAAAAAGGAGCACACATGAGTAACAATACATTTCAATTCATCGGCAACCTTGTGAATGATGCCGAAACCAAAACAACCCAGTCCAACCTTCAAATTTTGAATTTTCGGTTAGCGGTATCCGACGGGTACGGCGAAAAGAAGTTTACCGATTATCACACAATTAAGGCTTTTGGAAAAACGGCCGAATACAACACCGCGCTTGCCAAGGGCGACAGGGTGATGGTGGCGGGCCGGGTAAAGAGTAATTCCTACGAAAAAGACGGCAAAAAGATTTATAGCACTGACCTTGTGGCAGATCGTATCTATCGTATCGCTAAGGTTGATTCTGAGGTTGATCCTCGCGTAGCCAACATGGGTCGGCAAATGGACGCAGCCAGGCCGGTTGCGCAGTTTGAGTCTTTCAAATCCACCCTCATTGATGACGACACCATTCCGTTTTAATTGAGGGCAAAATGAAAACAAACGATCTTGCCGTATTGGACGGAGTTCCAGAGAGTAAGGCCGATCTTATCGAGGCCCACTTGCTCCCGGGCTATTCTTTCAAGTACACCAAGTTTGCCATCCCGGCCAATATCCAGGGCCAGATCAATTGCATTCATTCTGTTATGATGCAGCTTAATGACCGCCTGGACGGAGACGACCGCAAGCTTTGTTCGCTTGCCGGTATGTACCTAGAGGCGCTTGAAGAGGATCTCAAAAACTACCGCATTGAGGCGCAAGAATTGAATCTATGAAATACCGGTTTTTCTTAAAGCTACCGGGGCTCCCCAAGTTAAACAACACGCATTACACAAATTGGAGAGTCGCGGCAGCCGAAAGAAAAAAGTGGAGGAGGGCGGCCATGCTATTAGCATCCCCCCAAAGGCCTCCCTCCCCACTTAAATTTTGTTCCATTACCTGCACCCGGTACGCGTATGGAAAAAAGCCCGATTTTGACAACCTTGTCATCAGCTTCAAAAGTGTGATTGATGGGCTAAAGGACGCGGGCATTATTATTGATGATAGTAGTGATTGCATATTAGAAAGACGCTATAATCACGAAAAAGCGCCGGCCAAAAAAGGTTGGATTGAAGTGATTGTGGAGGAGCTATGAGAGTTGTTTCTTGGTTTAGTTGTGGCGCGGCATCGGCGGTTGCCACAAAAAAGGCCCTGGACCAATACGGAAAAGAAAACTTTGTCGTCGCGTCTTGTGTTGTTGAAAATGAACATCCCGATAACGAAAGATTTTTGCAGGATTGCGAAAAGTGGTTTGGAGTGGAAATCATTAGGTTGCGGTCTCAAAAATATAAAGACTGTTGGGAAGTTTGGGAAAAAAACAGGTATTTGGCCGGAATCGCCGGCGCAAAATGCACAACAGAAATGAAAAAAATTGTGCGCCAAAAGTTTCAAAAAATATCCGATGTGCAAATCTTTGGATTTACCGCGGAGGAGCAAAAGCGGGCCAAAAGGTTTATGGAAAACAACCCCGAGGTGGATTTAAGGACGCCATTGATTGACCTGGGGCTTACCAAAAAAGACTGTTTTATTGAGATTCAGAAAGCGGGCATTGAGCTTCCGGCCATGTATCGCCTTGGATACAACAACAACAATTGTATTGGTTGTGTAAAGGGTGGCGCCGGATATTGGAATAAAATCAGAAAAGATTTTCCAGAGGTGTTTGAGAGAATGGCCAAGCTAGAGCGCAGCATTGGTGCCAGGCTTACCAAGCACAAAAACAAACGAGTTTTTTTAGATGAGTTGCCGCCAGACGCGGGCAAAAACCAAAAAGAGCCCGACATGGAGTGCGGTCTTTGGTGCGGAAATCAACCGGGGTAATTATGAGCGAACAAAAACCACCCGTAAAAGAACAACAACCAGAACCAAAGCACGATCCGTCTTGCCTGGGATATATTTGCACCTGTTTTGGAGGCAAAAAATGAAAATTATTAGTCTTGGCGCTGGAGTACAATCAACCGCCCTTTTAATTATGTCTGACCGCGGAGACATAGAGCGAGCCGACTACGCAATTTTTGCTGACACCGGCGCGGAGCCAAAAGCCGTTTATGAGTGGCTTGATTTTATTGAAACGCAAGTTTCAATCCCAATTATCAGGACGGCCAAAGGCAACATTTATAACGACATTATGTCTGGAGACAGATTCGCTTCAATACCATTTTTCACCCAAGCGGCCGACGGATCAGAAGGCATGGGCCAACGACAGTGTACTTTTGAGTACAAAATTCAACCGATTCAAAAAAAAACAAGAGAACTATTAGGTTTAAGGCCCAGGCAACGGGCCGGAGCACAATCTGTGGAAATGCTTATCGGGATTAGCATAGATGAGGCGCACCGAATGAAACCGGCTCGAGATAAATGGATCAAAAACAGGTGGCCGCTTGTCGAAAAAAGAATGAGCCGCGGCGATTGTATTAAATATGTTGAAAAGGCAATTGGAAAAACTCCCCCAAGATCATCATGTTTATTTTGCCCGTTTCACAACGACAAGGAATGGCTCCATGTTAAAAATGGTCCGGCAGACGAATGGCAAAAAGTAATAGAAGTTGAAAAAAAACTTCAAACCATGCCGAAATTAAGAAACAAGCCGTTTTTGCATCGCGACCTTAAACCAATTGATCAAGTAGAGTTTTATGACGGATCAGATCAGCTTGATATGTTTGGGAACGAGTGCGAGGGAATGTGCGGGGTTTGAAAAAAAAGCTAGTCACCCGTTAATTAGCGGTTATAGTTGAGTCATGAGCGCGACATTGACCCAATTAGACGATTTTTACGCCGATCTTAAACCCACCAAGGCAGAGCGTAATTTCATTGCAAGCAAAGAGCATGATTTAAAGGTTTATGGTCATTACATCGTGACCATAGAGGAGCTAGAAAAGCTCCAAATTGCAATAGAAGAGGAGGAAAGAGAAATGGCAACCAAGAAAAAACCAATCAAAAAAGTGGCAAAAAAGACCGCTAAAAAAGTCTCCAAAAAGAAGAGCAAATGACCCTAAAGCCCCCGGCAAAAACCGGGGGTTTTCACTTATGGATGAGTCAGAAACAACATTAACACCCGAAAAGGCTTTATGGTGCGCCGTTTTCATCACCTTTTTTGAGGACATGAACCAGTGCCTTGAGCAGCGTCAAAAGGTCAAACAATCAGAAAAAAACCTTTGGGACCTAAAAAATGCCGGCATGGATACCTCGATCATTGTCAGCAAAAAGCAATATCTTTCCATGCTAAACACCAAAATGCGTCGGCTGATATTTGTAGCCCGTCACCAATACATTAAAGATACCTTTGAGATCCTGGGGCTTGACCACGGCAGCTTTTGTCGTCGCCTAATTAGCCAGTATAGAACAGAGGAGCTTATAAAATTAAATTGGTATCAGTTGGAGGAACAGGGATGGAAGCAAAAGACGTAAAAGTGTTGCCAAGCTCGCTAGACCAAGTAATAAAAGAAGCGAAAAAGGAAATGCTCAAAAATGTCATTGGGGCTCTTAAAGAGATCCGCGGCAAATACGACCCAGACTATGACGACATTGCGGAAATTATTGAGCTAAAGTTTAGAGACTATGTTTGATGAAATAAAGCGATTATGTTTTGACGCGGGGTACACCGCCGCCCTGAATGAATGGTTTTGCGAACTAAAGCGGATGAACCTGACCGAGGATGAGGCCAAAGCGGCCACCCTGTTAATCCTATCTAGGCGGTCAAAAGCCTGGGAATCTTTTACTGGGCCCGATCCACAAACCGAGATTGTCAAAACGGGCCGGCGTGAGTTTGCCGTAATTGAGGGCGGCCGCAATGATGAAAATTCAGTATAACAACCTAGTTGAGGCCCTTTACAAGCTAGTGGACGAGGAGCTTGAAATTGACACCGATGAGGGCCGACAGGTGTTTATCGAGTTGTCCCAGGCCCTGTTCCGCGAGTACATGAAAAATAAACAAACTAAATTAGTTGATAAATAGGTAAAATTTACCCGACAATAATGGCATGAGAGTTGCCCTTTTGGCGGTCCTATTGTCTGGGTGTGTTGTAAACAGCAAAATAAGCGTTAGTCAGGGGCTTGGGCCTACACCATCACCCACCCCGCAAGAGGCTAAAAAGATCATAACCCTCATTTGTGACGAGAAATGCACGGATGAGGAAAAAGACCGGCTCAAACAAATTGAGCGCAAACTGAATGAAACCCTCGGCTCAGATTGCTTTGAGGAGTACATTTTGGCGCATGAAAAGCACCTGAAGCACCTTCCCGCGGGCGCCAAGGCAAAAGACGTTATTAAGTCAATGCGCACACCGCAAACCATGTTAGTGAACTATTATTCCGACATGGCTATTTGGGTCCTTGGCTATGAGGTGGGGGGCGAGCCCGTGGTTCACCTTAACCGCCTTGCCGTGACCTGGTACGGGTTTTCGGTGTGTGACCAGGCATCCGTCGCCGCCCATGAGGTTTCTCACGCCAAGGGCTTTATGCACCGAGGAAACGATCCAGAGCTTTTTGATAACAAAAACTCAGCCCCGTACAAAATAAATGACGCGTTTGATAAGGGCCCCATGAAGGGCGGTTGCTGCAAATGAAGGTGTACCTGCACTCAATTGACCTGTACCGCTTTAATGTAGGTAAAGCCGACCAAATTACTTTTTTTAGAAAGCGTCCAATTTGTGACGATGCTACTTGTAAAATTATCCGGCTTGAATTGCACATTAGGGCAATGGAAAATAAAAAGCGTGAAGATCCCAAGCAAAATACGGCTGAAAAAGGGCGTAGAATATCAAATCGTGCGCCAGGATCTAATAGACGATGATCCCTCATGCCTGGGCATTTGCAACGGGCTGACCAAAACCATCATCATCAAAACAGGATTGTCAGACCGCCTCACGCTCGAAACGCTAATTCATGAGCTCTTACACGCGATCTGTTTTGAGTTTGAGGTAAAGATTCCGCACAAGCTAATTTACGCGTTAGAGGCCCCAATCATTAAAATACTTAAACTAAATGGATGGATATAGTTGCAAACTAGGCAAAATCTGCCACCCTTTAGGTAATGCGTGACGATAAGCAAGAGGCGTTAAACATTCTCCGCGAGCTTGCCATGGAGCTAGGCCGCACCCCGTCCTTGACGGAATTTTTCCAAAAATCCGGTAGGACTAAACATTGGATTACTAAACATTTTGGCGGCTTTAGCCCCATGCTTTTGTCCATCGGTATTCAGCCAATGTTAAACGCCAAAAAAATTGATAACACCATTTTCCAGGTCGCAAATTTACCGCAATTTCTTGAGGACGCTCCTAAAATTTTGCCAAAGGATAAAGGACCTGCAAAAAAGATTGCCGTCATATCAGATATACATTGGCCGTTTCACTCGCAACGGGTGGTTGATGCCTTTCTTGAGTTCATTAAAATCCACCAACCTGAATACGTTTTTATCAACGGGGATGCCTGGGATATGTATTCCCACGGCAAATTTCCGCGGTCCCATAACATTTTCACACCCCGCGAGGAGCGCGACCTAGCTCGAAAGCATAACGAGGAGTTTTGGGTCGAGGTAAAAAAGCGTTGCCCGGATGCCAAGTGCGTTCAAATGTTAGGCAACCATGAGGTTCGACCACTGAAGCGCATCCTTGAGGAGTACCCCGCGGCAGAGGATTGGCTGAAAAAAGCCTTGCAAGACGAGTTTACGTTTGAAGGGGTCGAAACCATTTTTGACACCCGCCAGGAATACATTATCGGCAATATAGCCATTTTTCACGGGTACCGGTCAAAGCTCGGAGATCATCGGGATTATACCCAATACAATTGCATTGTTGGTCACACCCACCGCGGAGGAACAGTATTTAAAAACATTAGAAATGAAATCCTTTGGGAGCTTAACAGCGGTCTAGCCGGCGACCCATTGCAAAAGGGTCTTACTTATACCCCTCAACGCATCAATGAATGGACCCAAGGATTTGCCTATGTGGACGAACATGGACCCCGTTTTATCCCCGCTTGAGGCCCTATTGCTCGGGCTTGCCGTAGGCGTTATTTGCTTTGTGATTTTAGATATATTTGACGATTTTGACGCTCAATAAGGCGGTCTAGTTTGTTTTCGATCCGGTCTAGACGCTCAACCACGCTTTCTTTCACGTTTTCTTTGGTGGCAAACGTATTAAATGAAAACGTAATGACCCCGCCTACTGTTAAAATAATTGTAAAAACTAGCTGCACCCATTGGATTTGAATTTTGCTCATGGGTCACGCCTCTTTGCTACAAACCCAATATCAATTAGGTGTTTCCGCACCTGGGAATCGGTCAAATCATATTCATCCACCTTGTCCCGGTAACAGGTAAACGCCCCAAAAGCTCCGCAGTCGTATGGCTCCTTGTAATGGTAAAACAGGCTAGGCTTTTCCATGGCTATCCTTAGCACTCGATCCTTGAGCGGCGGCACGATATATTGAAATGATCCCATCGAGGCGCATCCGTATAGAGTGAAGCCTAGCATCGTCAATTTCATTATATGGTTTTGCCAATTCTTGCTCATAGTCCTGTTTTAAGCTGACCATTTCAGAGGCAATCCGCACTTGGCTTTCTCGGTCCAAAAACCTAAGCCCAATTACAATTGCCTCTAAAACTGTATCAATCACCCTTAATCCTTTGTGGAAGCACCCGATCAAGCATGGCCCCGAAAGTGCTGCAAATTTCACCGATCTTTTTAAGCGCATCGGCCAACACATAAGCAAATGACAACGGCTTTTTGGTGGGCAATAGGCGCATCCCAAGCTCAAGCGCAAGACCCAAGCCGGCAGACGCGGGGACGACATGGTTGTTTACAACCTCAAGGTAATGATTCAAAAGTTCCATGATTAGCTCCTATCTCAATGGTACGGCTCGGGCACAATCGGTCAAGGGATAAAAAATCGCTTTCCGCTCTTAGGTGCCATGATCTGAAAATGCACCCATCCCTTAGTGTAGTCGGGGTGCTCACACCAAACACCAATCCGGCGCAATATATCCTCGTTTGCTAGGCACCATTGCGCAAGCTCTCCATCGGGATCATAAATGTCACACGCAGCACCGGCTAGGTGTTTAGAGTGAATGGCGCGGCTTTTACCTTGAGCAATGAGCTCGGCCTGTTTCTCGTCGGATCTGAGCCCAGAGGTCACAATCATGGGCTTTCCCCAGGCTTGTCTAATGTCATTTATGCGCTCAAACAGGATCTCAAAGTTTTTTGCTACCGCAGGACCCATTTCATAACCTTTAGGATTCAATTCTCTTTTTGTAATCATAACCTATCCTTTGTATTTGGCGTACTTATAGAAACCACGGCCATGTAATTGCACGGGCCGAAACCCGAGGGCTGCCATGCGTTCGGTTACTGTTCGCCTAAGCTGATAAGAGTCCTTGAGCCCCAACCGCTCGCGGATCAACGCTTGGACCTCGCCGCGCCTCACATGGACATGACAATTTATTACTTGATCGAAAGAGTCTAAAATGATCTTATCGACCAATTTGTTGATGACCTCACGCTTGGCAAGCTCTAGTGCCAACGCTTCAGTCATAAGCCTTGCATTTTGCGTTTCAGGTGTTCGGCAAACCCGTATCCTTGCGGCTTGTCCTCTTTTTCGGGCTCGCCGGAGGTGTCCAGAGTTTCATCCAGGTCCATTTCAGCAATCTCACCCATAATTCCACCCATGGCGGCCTTAACGCGCTCAGGGAGGTCCTCAAACTCGGTCATGCGGTCATATTTGGCGACAGTTTTTTTGGGAATTTCACCTTTGGATTCGAGGTAATGAAACAAACGGGCTTGGGCGGCAGACTTATAGGGCATAGATCCTCCAAATAAAAAGGGGCAGGGACCAACGGCCCCCACCCCCCAAATTACGCTTAAATGCGTTCTAAGTCAAAATTAGACCGCGTAGGACACAAACACAAGGTCACCGACTTCAACGGATTGGTCGCCGCCCGGGCTGACCAGGTCATTGATCCAAGTCAAGCGGGTCTTTCCACCCACCACCGATATACTGAAATCAAGACCAGGGACAAGCATCAAGCGGTCCAAAGACACGCACATAACGCCATTTTCCTTGGCCTCAAAATCAAGGTCGATGTACTGAAGGTCGGATCCGCTGTTTAAAGTAATGGTCTTATACTTGAAAGACGGCCCCGAGGGAGCGGTTTCAAGCGCAGACACCCGGCCATCCAAAGCCGAGTCAGCGGCTTGACGAGCAGCCGTTTCAACGGCAATCGCAGCGTCACGCGCTACGGCCTCATCACCTACCTTGCTATCGGCATACGCTTTGGCCTCAACAAGTTTGGCAGCGTCGGCCGATTCGAGGTCGGATTTTACCGCGTCAAGCTGACCTTTGTTGACCGCATCACCGGAATCAACGCCAGAAGCCAGGTTGGTGATTTTCTTGCTCGAAGCGTCGATTTCACGACCATCAAGCTTGATTTTACCACGAACACCGGTACCCGATGCAGCAGCAGTTAAAAGGCTAATGTCACCGCCGTTGACGTTTGGTTTCAACCCATACCCATCGGCCTCAATGTGTACGGCGTATCCAGTAGATGACCCGGCCGCATCATAAGAGCTATCAACCGAGGTCAAATAAAGTTCAGTTCCAGACGACGCGTGAACATACGCGAAGTTGTACATAAACTGTTTGCCCCAATCACCCATGTTATGAGCATTGGTAGCAAGCGGCTTAATCATTTGCGTTTCAAGGTCATGATTGATGCGAGGATTAAACGCTACAATCTGACCACCATTCAACCGCTGAGAGCTCGATTTGCCCTGGGACACCAAATCACAATCGGCATAAGAGCTAGGCCCGTCAACAATGAGGTTTTCTGAGGTGAATGACCTAAAAAAACCCGAACAGCGGCGCGCAAAATCATTGGCGGTAGTGTTAAGGCGCATTGTTCCAGAACAATATCCACCGCTTGCCCCGAGAATAGTAGCCATTCCACCATTAGGGTGCTGATTGAGCGTAATATTGTTGTAGCAGGTATTATTGCTAAACACCCCTACATTGACCCCGCTGACAGTCATTGCGCCAAAAATCACGCAAGAGTCAAATTGAGCTTGGGCAATAGCATTGTCATACCCGTTTAAGCTCAAGGTTGAAGCAAAAACAACCTCATTCATGTAGAGCTTACCGGCGCGAGATTTTGCCGCGTTCCAATCAAGGGTGGCTGCGCTCAAAAGCGTAACCATCGAAAAGCCGGACCGATCATCCGATCCAGAGTTGTTTTGAGTCCATGCGCCCATAGAAACCGCACCGGTAATGCGCACGGCTTCTTTTTGCTCACCGATCACAAAAACGTTAGACGGCAACGCTACCGCTGTTTCGGTATATGCTCCTGCGGCAACCCGAACAACGTACCGCTTGCTTGGGCTAGCGTCCGTAATCATGGAGAAAGCCTTGGCAATTGTCAAAAACGGCTTATGCTGACCGCCGGTGCCAGTTGTGTCATTACCATTTTTTGACACATAAATGGTTTGAGCAACCGAAAGATTTTCAAGTGCTTCAATCCGAGCAAGGTTAGCAGCATCACCTGCAATCCGAGCATTTGCTTCAATCGTATCCTTGCTATCTGCGTATGCTTTTGCGTCCACCAAAGCCTGAGCCTCGGCAGCAGTAGCGCGGGAGATTTCATTGGCAAGGCCAGCTTGAACCGCGCCAATCTGACCGCTTAGAGTTCCGGCAAGGTTCGCGTCATTACCGAGCGCGTCGGCAATTTCCTTCAGGGTGTCAAGAACGCCAGGAGCTCCGTTGACAAGCGCAGACACCTTTTGATCGGCATAGAGCTTGGCAGCGTCAAGGGTTTGGCCGTCTTGAGTGTTGACGTATGAAATGCTTGCCTTGCCCGGCAGAGCAGACTCAATTGAGTCAATACGACCTGACAAAACCAAATCGGCTGCGCCACGGGCTGCGATTTCAGCGGTCAAATCGGCAATGGCTTGATCGAGGTCGGCTTTATTGGCCGGACGGATCCCAAGCACAAGGGCCTGATCCTGGGCGTTTAGCTTCAGGATTTCAATTTGATTCCCTTGGGAGTCGATTGCGATAAGTGCGCCATTCGCGGCAATCTTAAACTTGCTAGAGTCAATTCCCTGAAGGAATTTCTGGTTAATGAGTTGAGACATTAGTACCCCTTATGGTTTTTATTAGTAGTAAATGTAAAAGGACTCCCCGGGTTCTAAAAACCCATCAAGTCCTTTGCCGTTCCATGAGATAACATTGCCAGAAATCTCGTAGTCAATTCCAAGCCTTTGTTTGGCAAAATTATTAAGCAACAAAATTGCGGTATTAGCGGGTGAAAACGGCAGAGTCACTTGCCTTGCGGCAACAATGGCAGGGGTGATTTGAACAATCTCAATCTTTACTCGGACCCTATCACCACCCGCGCCACCGCCGACCCTGAGATAATTAGCCATTAGCCGATCCCCTTGGCGCAAGGAATGAGGATGATGGAACCAGAGCCAGAGGTTACGTTCATGACAAAACGGCAATAAGCGGTAGCAATACCTACCACTTCAACCAGGTAGTTTTGACCCCCAGACACCGCTAAGTCAGCGTCCTCACGTTTTACAAACGGCGCGCTTTTGTCATTGGACACCCAAAGCTCAAGGGTGCCGGCTAGGCTTCCCGAGATCAACGCCTGATAGCTGACATTAGTAAAGGCATCAATATCAAGGGTCCCGATTTGTGTTGTCGAGCTAATCGGACCTGTTTCAAATCGGGTGATAAGTGCCGCCATGTCATTACCTCACAATTTTGGCGCGGGCCTCGGCTCGCTTTGCTTTTACGTCAACGGGGCATGGTACGCCGGCATCCACCTCGCGAATAATCATCCAGTCGGTTTCGTCTAGGTATGCAAGGGCCTCAGCGTTGTCCTTATCCTGTTGGACTTTGGCAGAAATATCCTCAATTTCAACCGAATACTCGGCGCGGAGCTTTACTTCTTTATGCGTCCGAGCGGGGATCGCCTCGCTGTAAACGGCTGGAGTTTCTGGAATCTCAGCCTGCACGATATTCCCAGCCTCGTCCATCACGGCAGGGCTTCCGGGGATCGCTTCAGAGATCAGGACAGCCTCAACCGCTGGCATATCCTCGACGATGCGCTCTTCGAGAACGTCGGCCTCGTCGTAGCCTTCAGCCATCGGCTCGTCCTTGTGCAGAACCCAACGCTCTGGCTTGCCCCATGACCCATCGGAGAGAATCAATGCAAGACCCAATTCGGCATCGTCTTGCTGGCTTTCCATATATTGACCAGTTTTAGATGTAATTTTGATGAGTTTCATTTTTAGTTCCCCACTCTTACAATTTCAAATCGGGTGCTTAATTCACCGGGCTGGACATTCACCGCTCCAGTTGTGTAGTGATACAGCTCAATATAGTCACCAGCATTTGCAGTAAAAACATCGGAGCCACCATATCTATCAAAGTTTGTTCCCACAACATAAGTTCCAACAAAAAACACACCACCGCCATTGATGGAATATCCCGTTAGCTGACCGATGCTTGTTCCACCGCTTCCCTGCACTTGAGTAATAATCATGTACTTGCCTGAAACCGGAATCCGGTATCGGGAATTTGCAGAATCCCAAGCTGCGTGTGAGTCAAAAACAGTCGTGTATCCAACAAGTTTTGTTTGAGAGGAAAAAGACTGTACTGCGGTTTTATAGAAACGTCCACTCACGCTCTCACTGGCCGCTATCACAGACGGGCCGGAGAGTCTAAAAATTGAAATAGCGCCACCAGAAACAGTTGTTCCGTTAGATCCACCGATTCTAAGAGAAATCAAATCTCCTGCTTTAATGTTTGGCAAGTATTGAGTACCAGATCCAGCTTGGTTGGCCGTGGCCTGATAGCTTCCGTAACCACTCACCGGGCTACCATTAACAAACATATAACCAAAGCCGTTTGTTGTATTGGCGATGGTCGTAAACATGGCAATGTAATCGCCAGAAACGGGCGCCACATATTGACTTCCGTTCCACGCTGCGTGAGTGTCTCTGACGGCGGTGGCGGTAATGTTGGTGGTGTTTGCGGTATAAGCAACAACACCAATGCTTCCGTTAAACCCCACCACCCGAGTGTCGGTGTCGTTCGACATCTGCACCGAGGAGGACCAGCCTTGGATGGGGTGGCTAAATCTAAGTGTAATTGTGTCGCCAGATCCGGCGGTCAATGGGTTGCCCGGTGCGGCGGTAGATGCAGAAGTCAGCCAAGTAGCATTAACTAAACCAAGCCTTATTCCAACAATAGAAGGCCCACTAACATAAATGTTATACGGCCCATAGTTTTGAGTTCCTGCGTCAACAATTGTTGCGCTTCCAATAGATCCTTCTGAGTAGTTAATTGCTACTTTTGTGGTATCAAAAGAAAGCCCACTTGGAATTGACCAAAACCATGTTCCGCTACCGGAATTTGATGTGCTTCCAAATGTTAGCCCAATATCGCACTCGATCGAATCTCCAACCCTGCGCCACCTTCCGGCCAGCGTTCCGTTTCCAACGCTGGGTTGAGTTCCAGAGCTTGACCATGTCGGAGTATAGCTAACCCAATCCGTCACTACAGGGCCGATGGGAGCGGTTTGAGGCCCAACAAAAAAGTCATCAAATGCCAACGTAATGGCACCGGAGGTTGCGTTAGCATTGTAAATGACAAGCCGGATTTGAGAGGTATTAGAATTGGTTTGAAATGTACCAGACGCAATCCCAACGCCAGAGTTTTGGGTCATGCTAAAATTTCCGGCTACACCAATCCAGGCAGAGTTAGTCACGTCCCAAATTGCTACGCCAAAGCTGTTTGAGCTTGTGCCAGAAAAGTTGCCGCTGGATGCCCCGGACACAACGCTATAATAAAATTTGAACGTCAACACCTTGGCTTGGTCGGCGGCATCAATCGTCAGCGCTTCGGTAGCAAGCATATTGCCGGCGGTAGTGGCTGCGCTTGAAACATACCGAAGCGAAACGTTGTCCCGAATCGGGCTCACGTTGCTTGTGGCAATGCTCAGGTTTCCGCTCGCGCCAGATCCAAACGCCGGCGTTCCGGTCGGAATGGCATTGGTCAACGTCCCGGTTGTGCCAAGCGACCATCCGGTTGTGACGTTTTGCTCAAACTCGGCGTATTTGACGTAATTTATTGGCCCGTCGTTTTGGTTCAGCGATCCATCACTATTGAGGATGCCCTTATTTGTTAATAGCTTTGTGTAACGACCGCTGAAAATTGTTGGCGAGCCCATGATTGCTTTCTCCTAATAAGTAGGTTTTACCCTAGTAGCCCCTGGGGAGCTAGTTAAACATAGAAATTGATACAAATTTCACCGACGTTAGCGGTAGCACTAACCGCTCTAATTGAAATACGAGACGACGCGGCAATTCTAATTGGAATCCTCCCATTGCCGCCTGGGAAAATCAAAAATTGATCCACCTCGGAGCCCGCTCCCCCGATTGCAAATTTTAAGGTTTGACCGCTTGAATCAAAAATTTCAATCCCAGTGTATAGGGCTGCGGTTGATGCAATAAGTTGTGTATAGGCGGCGGTTGTCACGGCCGTTGAGGTATAATCGTTTCGTACAAACTCGCCCTTCAAATAAAGCTGATAAGTTGGAAAAGCCGGCTGATCGCTTGCTACTGTAACAGACAAGCTGTTAGCCATTGTAACGCGCCCGAGAGCCGCGGGGAGCTTCCCAGACATGGCGGCCAGGGTAGTTTCCGTTGCCGCGTTGGTGGGCAGAGGCAAGGATGCCGCGCTAACAGGCTGAGTGGCAGGGAAGTTGGAAACGCTTACCGACCCCGATACACTAACAGAGCCCGACACCGGCTGAGTGGCCGGAAAATTAGAAACGCTGACCGAGCCAGATACGGGTTGAGTGGCAGGAAAATTAGAAACGCTGACAGATCCAGACACCGGTTGGGTGGCAGGAAAGTTGGACACGCTAACAGACGATCCGCTCACGTCCGCAACCAGTGCGCCGCTTGGATTTACCTTAACGTCGACATATCCACCGCCACCGCCAGTTGTAAGGCCATGAATAACAGTGTTGGTTACGATAGCGTAATCTGCACCGACCAATCCCGTTGAAATTTGCTTCACGGCCACATTATTGGTGCCGTCTGTAATTTTAGTGCGCTGAGTGCCGTTTGTTTGGGCTGCGCTTGTAGCCGCTCCGCTTGGAAGAGGCAAAGACGCCGCGCTAATTGGCATTGGATTAGCCAATTTACCATCAATCGACGCCAAGGATGCGGCAGACGCCGTGGTAGCGGCATCAATAGCGATGATGCCGTTGCTGATATATCCAACCTCGGTATAAATGTTTGCTGAGGTTGTTTCAGTGGCGGCACCGGTTGGGAGTGGCAGAGAGGCTGCGCTGATTGGCTGAGTGACCGCTGACCCGTCCACCTTAACCGCGGTAGAGTTTCCACCTTGAATCGGCATCGGGTTTGCAAGTTTGCCGTCAATCGAGGCCAGAGACGCATTACCTACGTCCTGTTTTGCCGCGGTCGCAGCACCGGACGGCAATGCAGAACTGACAATATCGACCTGAAGCTCCCCGCCTACATCGGTTTTAAGGGGCCTTAAATTAGTGCCGTCTGAGCCAGCTACCGCGGTTGAACTAAGCGGGATAGGCTGACCATTTAGGGATACGGAAGGATTGGAACCGGCTGACGGGTAACGACGATAAGACATTAGATTGATTTCCCTTCAATAAATACGTTGAGCGTTCCGGCATCACCGGGGCTTGCTACATATCTCACTCTAATATGGGAGAAGCTCATGTTGTTCATATCGACAAGGATTTGCCCGTCTGGGTCATTGGCAAACATACCAGGCAGGATTTCAAGGGATTGCCAATTTACGTTGTCCAAACTCGCGTCAATAAAGAATTGACCAGAGGCCACCGCTCCTGCAAACAAAAGCTGCACCCCGATATTGTCGAGATATTGCACATTCACCGATGGAGAGGTGAGGTTTGCAGACATATTGCCTGCGTCAATCGCCTTGTAATTTTGCAGGACATTTTTACGCCAAGACATATAAGCTCCTTGTTTCTTTCCTAGATTAAATGAATAAATTGCGCTTGTTTAGGATAATTTCCGGTTAGCGGCCTGGGCCACCTCGGTCATGCTCCGGTGTGCTAATGTTACGTTGCTCATCCCACTTTGGGACAGTTTGGCTTGCCCCGCAAGTAGGTTTTTAGATTGTTGTGCCCCTGGGCTCGCCAATGACGCTTGGTTAGACATGAGGTGATCCTGTTTCAGCCCGTTGAACATATCCTCACCAAGCAAAAGGGACAGGCCCATTTTCTTTTGGAGCGGCATTTGCTTTAAGGAGTTGTGCTTTTTGCCCATTTCCTCAATTACCTTGCCGTGGATCTCATCCATAAAGGTAGGAAGCACCGCCCGGACGGCTTCAACCGCCTCGGGAGTCAGCGTACCACGTTGAGCTTGTACCAAAATTGATACAGGGTTAGACAATGCCTGATAATAACGCTCAAACTTGGCAATTTCAGCTTTTGACGGCTGATAGGGCTCGGAAAGCGGCTGAGAGGGGGGTGCAGACGGGATTTTAGTAGCCAAAAAGCCGACAGCCCGACCCATAGACATTGCAACGCTGTTAGCCGTGCCAGGGGCAGCGTCATGGAGGTCCTTAATCCTCTCACCCACGCTATCCATAAATGCCACGGGGTCCGAATTGTATTGCTGAATCATGGAAATGGCTTTTTTGTGTTCCTCGGGCTTGATCTCATGGGCTTTCACCCCCTCGATCATGACCACTTCTTTAGACCCGTTAAACAGGCCCTTAACGCCCTTTTGGATTTTAGTTGTAATGTCCTGGGCTCGCTTCTCAAGGTTGTAGAGCTTGGTCATGTTATGGGCGGTTTGCATATCGCCGGTTGAAACAGACCAGTCAATCAGGCGTTTCATGGTGTAATCGCGGGCGTTGGCCGTGGCAAACTCGGTCACACCGCTGAAAGCACCAAAAAAGGCATTGGTGTATCCGGTTTCAGACGGGTTGAATTTCTCGGGGAAGCTCGACAGGTATTTGTGGACCTTTTCAATTTTAGACATTTGGTCCCGGGCAAAAAGCATATCCCTAATCTCAGGTTGGAGCTTTTGGTAATTGCGGTAAAACTTTTTGGGATCAAACACGCCCTTAGCGTTTAGGGAATCGGCATGGAGCTCGTCTAAGCGGTATTGGCGAGCCTTGCGAAATACATCGGGAAAGTTTTTCTCAACAAACTGAGCAAACTCGATTTTAGATTCCCGAAAGATCCGCTTGGCAAGCAGTTGCGGATCCATTTCATCAATAAACCGGATAATATCATTTGCGCTATAAATGCGCCCCTTGCCCAGGCCCTCGGCAAGCTCGGATGCCCGCCCCATATATGCCTTAAACTCTTTATTGGCAATTTTGGCGGCCGCGGCAATTGTCTTATATTGCTCCTCAAACAGGGGAAGCTCTCGCGCCTCGCGGAGGATAATGTCATCCTCTATGTTTTTGAGAGTCGAGGTCACAATCCCGTACACCCTAC
>Ga0214923_10002386_pt1 | contig 25092 bp, 11 predicted proteins | sample LL1510_MetaG_FD_177993 | JGI IMG/M metagenome (GOLD analysis project Ga0214923, IMG submission 177993) | Freshwater microbial communities from Lake Lanier, Atlanta, Georgia, United States - LL-1510 | ecosystem: Environmental > Aquatic > Freshwater > Lake | place: USA: Georgia | collected...
AGTATCATATTTTTAATAAATAATATATTTATAATTGTCAGTAAAAATTTATTTATGACAAATATTTTTATATTATTATTTTTATAAACAATAAAAAGTATTAATACATCCAATGAGACAATACCATAATTATCTTTTCAGATTTTCATAACAAGGCATATACTTATTATTCGCATTATTTATTACATAAATCATAATATAGATTTTTTGTGAGTGGCGCTGTCTTCTTGGATGTATTATACAAACAATTAACAACCAATTTTAACATTTGTTTATTATTTTGTTATTATTTGTATATACAAATAATAATAAATTATAATTTATCGATTGCTAAATATTTAGATAAAATCAAATAGCATTAAAATTGTAAAAGTTTTTTTAGATTACTGTGATTTTGTTTATTGGATATATACAATTCATAACCTCCTCCACTATAATAACCTCTATATTTATTTTTTTTCCTATCTACTTTTTCCCATCCACTTTCCCATTTTCCATCAGATTCTTCGATTTTTTGTGTCATATTACTGTATGATACATGTTGTTTTGGGGGTTGTTTTTGTCTCCAGTCTAGTATTTTCGGTTTGGGTTGTTCCTCTTCAGGTTGTCTTAGAATTATATCACTTGATAATTTCTTGGTGTGATAATCATATAACATTTTCAGAATTTTATCATTTGTCTCTTTATTACCCTGGATAGGTGATGAGAATTTGGAATGTTGTTTAAATTCAAATGTATCATCATCATATATATTTGGTTTAAATGTATCATCAAGTATTTTTTTTATTTTTCCTAATTCTTCAATACCTATTGTCGGCTTTTCAAATGCTTTATTTTTCTCGCTGTCAGATAATTTATCATACCAATTTTTTAGTTTTGATAATTGTTCATATGTTGATGTTTCTTTTCCAGTTTCGCTTATTATTTTTTCTTCTTCAAGTATTATTTCTGTAATTTTATCTTGTATTTCAATACCCAAATAGTCTTTAGCATATATAGGTACCATACAGAAAAAATCGGTGACATCCGGCATATTTTTCTTAATTTTTTCTATATTAGGTGTTATTGTTTTTTTTGGATCAATCCAATATATATAATGTTTATTATCTGTATTATTGCGGGTTATATCAAAATATGCTCTTCTACTATCTTTATTACCATTTTTTAATATCTGTATTTCTTGTGCTGTAAGAAAATCTTGAGAATATATTCCTCCAATACGGATTGGATTACCATAAATATCATAAAATTCAAAATAATAATTATTAAAAAATACAAAAATAATATTCATACCGAGTGTTGTTGGTTCTATTTTACTAATATCTCTAACAAATTGTGGTTTTACGTTATAAACATTAAATTTTAGATATCCTACATATATTTTTGTAGCCATCAATTTCAATACATTTCTATGTATATTTCTTCCTGTATTATTTGTTTCACCAGTATACTTATTATAAGATATAAAATCGTTTTCAAGTAATAATAAAACGTAATCATTATCTTTTATTGCTTTTGTCATTAAAAATGTATTAACTATATTTGACCAATAACATAGCATAAATTCTGATACGGGTGATTGTATATTAAGATAATCACTTGCCTCAAAAATTTCAGGACAGGTACTTTGATAAGCGTCTGCTGATTTTCTTAATCCTATTATCTTTGTTTTTCTATCTGAAAAAACTTTTGTTTTCAATTCATTACATAATAATGTATGATCGCCTAAGAGAAGTCCTGGTGTGCGTACAATTTCAGTTGTAAGTATCTCATCAAAATTTTCATCCGTAATACTTTCATAATGTTTTATCATATCTTTATATAAAACTTTAAGTGCCTCGTCAATGTATAAATTCGCATAAAAAAACATTTTTCTTAAAGCTAGATCATAATTCTCATCTTTTAATAATACAGAACCTAAATGTCTTGTTTTGTCTATAATTGTTGGGTCATCACATTCTAAACGGATAAGTTCGTTAATAAAGTTATCTATATTATTAATTTTTGTGTTTATTGATAAAATAAATTCATTTATCCGTCTATTTTTTTCTTCATCAGCACTTTTATAATTTTTTGAGTCTAATAAATTTCCCTTATAAAAAATTCCATTATGTATCATCAAGTAATTTTTAATAAGTTGATTCATAAAAATATTATAGTTAGAATATGTTGTAACATCTTGAAATCTATTACAGATTAATTTTTTATAAATTTCATTAATATATGTTTTAAAATTGGAATATTGATATTTTAATTTCGAAAAATTCCGTATTGGTTCATAATATATAGATGCTTCAAATTTTGTGTATAAATTATCTATAGTCATTGTGAGACTTTCATTAAGTTCAGAAATTATAATATCAATTTTATCTATTATTTGTTTATAGTATTTATCAATAACAAGATATATGTTATTAATAACTATTAATTGAAAATTTCTAAGACACACAAATAATATCATTTTATCAAAAGGATTTGTACTTTGTTCCTTAGTATAAGTAAAATCCTCTCCAAATATACTATTTTTGTGCAACAAATAAGTTCTTGTTGGTAATAGTGTCATTGGTTTTGCTGGTTTTGCTGTTTTTGCTATTTGTAATGCCCATCCAGAAACATAATTTTTATATATTAATTTCCATATTTCCAGATTATATTCGTATAATTCATCGTAAAATTTCTGTTGTGTTTTGTTTTTATATTTTAATTTATATATTTTATGCGACATAAAACCATCTAAATCCACACGAACCTCTCCATTATCTTGTGATTTTAAAGCATAAATATCTTTCAAAATATATTCATAATTGTCTTTTAGATATATTTTCCGTTTTAATTCTTTTTTACGTTTAATTATATCCAATAAATTTTTTATTTTTGCTTCATCATAAATAATCTTAGACAAAGAAACCTTATTTATGTTATCTGGATTATTTATTATGTCTAATATGGTTTTTATAGTTTCTGAATCTTGTGGAAAAAATATATCTGTCTCTGTATTACTCATCTTATAATACATTTTATTCTTGACGAATTCACTATAAACATTATTAAAATCTAATTTTGGATTGGTTTCTTTATCATCCTTAACACGTTCTGGTGGATACATAATATTATCATCAGGCTCACCGCCAGTTGTATCGCCCCCTTTCATTATATTATTAATTAATATTTTTATTATACACTATTATTAATCCAATAATGAATGCAATAAAACTTAATTATCACGAAATACAACATAAATATAAAGAATTGCGAACAAAAAATATAAAAGAATTATTAGCAATTGATAAAATAGAATATAATACAAAAACAAAAATTGCCGTTATTGTTCCATACAGAAATAATATATATCAAGACAGAGCGTCGCAACTAACACAATTTACAGAATACTATCATAATTATATTGACAATATTGACATTTATGTTATAGAACAATCAGAAGATGGCAAAAAATTTAATCGCGGATGTTTATTAAATTGTGGTTATGATATAGCAAAAAAAGCAAAGCAATATGATATGTATATTTTTCACGATGTAGATTTAATATCACCAATTGAACTGAAAAATATTTATACTTATGTCTCATCCACACCAATACACATAGCATCATTATGGAAAGAAAAATATAACCAAACACAATATTTTGGAGGAATATCAAGTTTTAGTGCTAACACTTATGAAAAAATTAATGGTTATCCTAATAATTTTTATGGTTGGGGAGGTGAAAATGATGCTGTATATAATAGACTAGCATTAAATAATATGATAGCACACAGTTTAGAAACAAGTAAAAATATAGAAATAAAAGAAATGGAATATAAAAAAACATCAGCAATAAGTGATTTCTTAGGTGCGTATATAAAACATATTCTATTCAAAGATATGATAAAATGGAAAGAAAATGGATTATCAAATCTTCAATATACTATTAGTAATACAACAAATATTAAATATGACAATGTGAAAAAGTATCTTGTTGAAATATAAATTATAAATTTATCTGGTCGAACCAATCTTTTATTTTTTCTTTGATTGATTTTTTAATTATGTTCCATTCTTCATCTGTAATATTTTCAAAATTATCGCAAAAATATATTTGTTTCTTTATAAATTTATTCATATTTTCAATTAGTTCGTTTTGTGCTTTATCTACTTGTAATGAAAAATTAATAGGAATATTTGATAAAAATCCAACTGTTTTATAATCTTTAAGAAAATCAATTAATTTATCTAATAATTTTGTATTAATGCCTTTATATTTTAAACCAATCAAAAAATATTCTTGTGAATAATAATTTATTTTTGGTTTGTAAATAATAACACTCTCAAATAAAGTATAAAATAAATATAGCATACTTAGTTCTTGTGAATTCTCAATGGGAAATATTTTTTTAAGAATAGCATTACCCCCTTTTTTACAACAAGAAAATATCATCAAATATTGTGAATAAGATAAAATATATCCAGTATCAGTTTGTGTTGTTCCACATCCTGCTGTTACCAAATCATAATCATTATGATTTTTTCTATAATATTGGATATTATCATATTTTGTAATATCACCTATATTATCCGCACCATAATCATAATTATTTTTATAGTTATTTAACATATTTTCATCATAACCAAAATTAAATTCACGATCATCAAGTATATCTATATTATTTGTTATGAGATTATCATTATAAATTTGTTTATTTTTGGGATTTAATCTTTGTGCTTTCCAAGACCATATTATATCTTTTCTTTTCATATCCTTATAAAAAGATATAGCATTAACAAAAGAACCAACAAATTCACATATATGAAAAGTTTTTAGATTAGTTTTTGTTGTTTCTATAATATTTATTTTATTTAAGATTTCTAATATTTTTAACCATTCATCATTTTTTATACAATCATTGGGCAAATCATAAGTTAATGCGATAGCATATGTTAATTTTTTATAATAATAGTCAATCTTTAATTTTACATTCATATAAGTCTTAATATCTCTATAATCAAATGCTCTCTTATCTTCTCTTGATTTCCCTATCATTTTTTCAAATGATAATGGTAAATCTCCAAAACCCTCATTTGTTGTAAATTTAATGTCAAATTCATTATTATCATAAGGTTTAAACTTAAATATAATATCATTTTCAAATGATACTATTTCTCTATAAATAATATTCTCATAAGATAAATCAAAATGAGATATATTATATTCTGGCACAAGAGGTAGATTGTATCTCCTTGCCCATTCTTTACATCTCTCAATGTTTTGTAGTTTTAATTCATTTATTTCATTTTCAGTCAAAGAACCATTTTGTTTTTTATTGTATAATTCTAATAAAAAATCTAATTTTAGTAGCATATTATGATATTGTTGTTTTATCATATTTTTAAAATTAACACTAAGTTTTTTATATATTAATTTAATATTACTATCAATAATTTTGATTTTATTTATTATATTTCCATCATATGAAGCAAAATAATCTTTTGCAATTATTCGTTTGTTAGTTTTTGAATAAGTATCCTCTGTCTCAGCATTAAATATTTTATTATTAATCCCTAATGTGGAAGTATTATTTATTAATATTTCTAATAATTTACTCGAATCAAAACTTCCCTCTTTCTTATTTTTTAGTATTAAATACACATTTTTTTCAGTTGACTCGACCAAATTTGGAATTGTGATATAATATTCCTTAAAAAAAGAACAATAAAAAGATATTATTTTGAGATGATTCTTTCCTACAATTGTATCTAAATATATACACATAGAACCAGATGTACTTATTTTATTAATTATTTTTAAGAATGTATATAATTCAAACATACGCATAATATTAAATTGTGCGTATGTGCTAATTGCTGTTGTTATAGGACGACAATCTAAAAAAATAATATCAATTTTTTCAATTTTATCCAATAATATCATATATTCTTTCAGAATATGTATATCTGTAAAATTTACATTTTTTAATATTTTCTTATATCTTGCCATTACATCATTTGATATTTTTTGTAATTCATTATTTACCACCAGAAACTCTAAATTTATTGAATTAATCTTTATCTCTTGTTTTGTCGGATAATATTTATCATAAAATATCATAATAGCATCACTCACACTATAACTAGCTGTTTTTATTTCGTATATATAGTCATAATTTTTTTCTATAATATTGTATCTTTGATTTAATTCCCATAATTGTAATGAATTGTCGCTCACAAATTTATAATATAATATATTTTTATAATCTATTATTTTATTTATTGATGCTTGGTCTATTTTATCAGTAAATTTTTTGATATGCATTATTCTTCTTACACCTCCTTCATCTGTCATTAATATAAAATTTATATACACGAGCATTAATAAGTCATATTCACGATACGTGGACTTTCCTTGTAGGTTATATTTAGCTTGATATTTTTTTACAAAATTATTCGTGTATTTAAAATGTTCAAAAATTTTATCATCATATTTACTAAAATACATTTTTATTGGTATGTTATCTTGTGAATTTTCCATATATTATACTCATCTTTTTATTTTTTCATATCCAAACAATTTAAAATCATTGTCATACACATTATTTATTAATTCAATTAATTCATCTGAAAAATCATTTATTGTAAATGGTGTTGCGATTGGTTTTGTATTTGTTTTTTCTAATTTAATATGTTCTAAACCATATTTCTTCATTAGATTATTAAAATGCTCTTCTAATTTTTCAAAATACAAGATGTGTATTTTACATGTAATATTATCCCCATAAATATATTTATATTGTTCTACGTAATGACATTTATCTGTCTCATCTATATTTTTTATTTTATATATCAAATATGTATTCATATAATCTTTCGTTATTGTATAATAATTATGAACTCCTCCCCACATACAATAAAATTCTGACAACATCCTAGCATAAGGATTTCTAACAACAACAAACCAATCGTATTTATCTTGTAATTTTTTGTCAATTTTGCTAAAAGGTTTATGATACCATCCATATTCTTTATGAAATTTTCCCCATTCAATTTTATGTTTTATTCCAGCTTCTTCAATTGATGTTCCGGCGTTTTTTGTTATATGAATAAATTTTAGTTCTTTTAGTTCTTCTTTTTCGCCTCCTTTAAGTTCTATGTAATTGCGTTTATTGTTGGTATAATTATTTATCATAATAATACACACTATAATTTTATGTATTACTATACATAAAATTAATTATAATACTATAAATATTTATTATCATCACATAATAATAAAAAAATATCCATAAAAATTTAATAAATTCTTTTAATTTTTTCTAACTTTTATTCTTCTTCACCTTTTAAATAATCATAATAATTTCTATAATTAATTTGTGGCGATTCGGGTTTTTTTGTTGTTTGTGTTGCCCGTGTTTTTTGTGTTGTTTGTTGAACAGTGTGCCAGGGGCCTTCTTTATTTCGCCAATTTTGAAGCATCTGTGCTTCTCTTTCCTTCCGTGCTAATTCTTGCATTATCTGTTCTAATTCTTGTTTTTTTCGTTTTAATTCTTGCCGTTCTAATTCTTGCCGTTCTAATTCTTGTAATTCTGGTTGTCGCCATATTTCTGGCACTTGTTCTTTTTGTGTAAGCCATTCTGCTTCTTGCCGTTCTAATTCTTGTCGTTCTTCTTCCTCTTCTTGTGATTCTTGTAATTCTGGTTGTCGCCATATTTCTGGCACTTGTTCTTTTTGTGTAAGCCATTCTGCTTCTGTCGATTCGATTGGATGCCAATATTCTTCATGACCTGGATAACCTAATACTAAATTATAGTATGTGGAAGTATCATGTTTTACTAAATTTATTTTATTAGCTTCTGTTATTTCGTCTATTTTTATTATTTGTTTAGCATCCTCATCCACAAAAGCTAATTGTAATAATAAATACAAATATTTATCACGGTTTTTTTGAACTAAATTAAAAATACTTTTATTTCTTAAATGTTTTACTATTTCCTGACTTGTTGAGAAAGAGAATGGATTATGATTACCATATTGTATTGGTGTTCCATAAATATCAAACAATTCTATAAAATATGAGTTCAAAAAAATAAAAATTATTTTTATGCCATCGCTTACTGTTATTTTAATATATCCTAAATATAATTTTTCTGTCATTATTTTTTCAATTGTTGTTTTATTACGAAATTTGTTAATCATTCTTGTTTCTTTGTCATATAAAATATTTTTCTTCCCCCAAATTAATACATTATTAACCTTTTGTATCGCTCTTTCTGTTAAATATGAATTCATTAATGAAGACCAATAAAATAACATAAATTTTGCTAATGGTGAATTTATACCTAAATAATCCATTGTTTCATATTTTTTTGTACATGTCATTTTATATTTAAATACATCATCTGCGGGTCCTAAAACTTTAGCTATCTCTCTTGGTTTAGCTATATTAATGTAAGGTATATCGTCAATAACATCACAAAAATTAATATTACAAACAGGTTGGGAAGCAGGTGAATTAATAATTTCACTGAAAAAATAATATAATTCAACCTTTAATGAGGGATATAATTTGTGAATAATAAAAGGGAGAATGGAAGGAAGAATAGAAGGGGGAATGGAAGGGGGAATGGAAGGAGGAATGGAAGGGGGACTGGCAGGGGGAATGAAAGGGGGAATGGAAGAGAGAATGGAAGAGATAATGAAAGAGAGAATGGAAGGGGAATTGGAAGAGAGAATGGAAGAGAGAACGGAAGAGAGAATGGAAGGGGGAATGGAAGAGAGAAAGAAAGGGGGATTAGAAGAGAGTTCTAAAGAGAATTTGGTAAGGTCAATGGAAGGGGGAATGGGAATAGAAGGGGGAATGGAAGAGAGACCTGTAGAGGGATTGGAAGGGTCAATATATAATAAAGCTTCGTCAATCAATAGGTTAGAAATAAATAAAGATTCTTTTAATACTTCATAAAATTTGGCAGGTTCTGTTTTTAATAATATACATCCAAATTTTATAATATCTATTTGAATATTTTCATTTAAACTTTTTAAAAAATTATCAATATTATCTAATATACTATTAACTTTTTTAATTTTTTTTTTATGTGCTTCTATTATTTTAGGTGCTTTTCCTTCTATATCAAAATCCGTAATATCAAGTCTATTATGAAAAAAAATGTTATTTTTAAGTAATAATAAATTTATTAGATAGTAAATATTAAATAAATTAAATTTTTCATATTTTGTAAGATTTTTAAAAGCATTGTCAATATATGGCAAATATATTTTATCTAAATAATCCGTGAACATTTTATAAATATATCGAATTTTAGGTTCTTTTAGTATAATTTCTTCTAAAGGTTTTTCTATTTCATATATTGTACTTAAAAATTCTTTAAAATTAACTAATTCTTTTTTAATAATATTCTCCAAATTTGTGTAATGTACCTCTGTATATTGTTTGCCATTTTTTATATCTTTATATGTGTCTTTTATAAATTTGTATATTTTACACATCACACTTACTTGATAATTTCTAACATATTTAATTATATCCATTTTAATATAACTAGTTCGTTCATCAGCATTTTTAGAATGATTTCTTTCATAGTTTATTCCATGTGTTGGTTCTTGATCTTTTATCCACAAATATTTTAGGGTCATTTTATCTTTAAATTCTTCATAAATACCATACACGAGTTCTAATATTTTTTTAGTTTCATCTAAGTATGATTCAAATTGTTCTTTTATTTTCTTATTTTTTACATGTAAGTTATTTTTTTTATATTTTACAAGACAATAAGGTTCTGTTTTTTGTTTTTCATAACTTTCATAAATAAGTTCTCTAAGATTATATTTAAATAATTTTGACTCTGCTAAATTACCGCTAATAGATGGTGTCATTAATGTTTTCTGACCGTTATATTTATATGGGTGTGTTTCTTTTATCTGTTTTATTATCTGTTTTATAATATCATCAGGTTTCGTTATTTTTGGAAAAAGATTAGGTGCGGATGTATAAGAAAAATATTTAAGAGGATTAAATAATAATCCACGATTAAACTCACCACCTTCAGGACGAAGCATTATAATATAAAATTATATTTTTATATTAAAATTATATATAAAAATATTAATCAATAATATGAGTAATTATAAGAAACTTATAAAAATACATTATGATAAAAATATTGATAATATAAATAATTTTTTATCTTTTCAAAAATGGATGAGTGATAATTATAAATTTCTAAATTTATGGTTGTCTTCAAATCTTGATAATCCAATCTATAAACTAACTGAAAAATATTCTATCATATATACAAAAGATAAAATATCACTAATTTTACTGAATCAAAGGATATATGATAATGTTATATCAAGAAATTTAAAAGAAGATAATCTTAAAATATTAATTGATCAAACTAAAAATATATTATATTATAAATTACTTAATAATTCTTCTCTTTATTTTTGGGAATTAAATCAAACTTATAAAATTATAAAAAATGATTACAAAAAATTATATGAAATTAATGTATATGATACAATTAGTGACAGTATCATATTAATTAATGATAAATATTTTCCATTAAAAAAATTATTAATCAATTATTTAAATGTCCATTTTTTATCTCCAAAAAAAGAATTGAAAAATATATTTGATGATATGATTAAAAATTATAAAAAAAATTATCAAAATTTATTAATTAATGATGCTATTGATTTTGATAGTTATGAAAAATATTTAGATAAGATACCAAATATTGATTTTATATATTTATCATTCTTTCCAAAAACAATAATGATTCAACCAATTTCTAAATTTAATATTATGCGTATGTTTGAATTATTTACATTTTTAAAAATTATAAATAAAGTTAATATTAATGGGTCAATATGTATTTTTTTAAATCAAGTAAGAAATGAGAATCAATTAAAATTAATATCATTCTATTGTTATTTTTTTGAGACATTCTATTTAACATATCCAGAAATACATGATAATACAAGTTTCGATTGCTTTTATTTAATATTGCAGAATAAAAAAAATATTGATTTTGATCCAACTGAATTATTAAATGATTTAATGAAAAATTCCTCATCATTAAGTATAAATTATAAATTATTTACAATTGAGAATGAATTAGAACATAAAACTAAAAAAACAATGATAACATATAAAGAATATTTTGAAAGTTATGATGGTAAAATAATTTCTAAAATAGATTTTATTAATTCAGATATTGAAAAAATATATATTAAATTACAACAAGAACATACTAATTTATTTAATATTGTTAGTTCTGGTTTATTAAAAAATGTTATTTTATTTAATGATTTACATTCTCAAAAAGAAAATGGCACTCTAACTGAAGAAAAAATATTAGAAATAAAAGAATATAATCTTGAAGAATGTAAAAAATGGGCAAGAAAATATGATATGCCTCTTGTTCCTGAACATAATATTGTACATTCTGATTTATCTTATGAAAATATAATGTATAGAGATATTATTTCTTTTGAAAAAGATATTTATTTTAAATTTAAATTTTATGATATTACTGAACCTGATATCCAATTTACAACACTTGATAAATTTTTAGATTTGCCTAAATCGTTTGAAAAAATGATTATTAAATCACGCGAAGACAAAAGAGCGTTTGATTATCGTGATATAGATGCTTATAGAAGTATAAAACATAAAATTGATTATTATTACAAAAAATTAACATATGCCATGTCATTAATTTATCCTTTACCAAATAAATATGTTACTAATGATGAATGGTTAAAAATAACTGAAATATTATTTAAAATAAAATTAATAGATGAGACTAAAACTAATCTAAAATCGTTTCATATTTGTGAATTTTCTGGTTCGTTTGTAAATGCTATAACTTTCTTTTTAGATTTAAAGATGATTCAAATGCCTTGGTCTTGGAAAGCACAACAATTAAATCCAAAATTTAAGATGAATTATAATGATACTTTTATAACAAATGATTTTGATATTGTTGATATTGATAATAGTATTTCTGTTAATGAAAATATGTTAAATGATTATTATAACAATTATGATTTTGGTAAAGACAGTACTGGAGATATTACTACTTATGAAAATATTCAATATTATAGAAAAAATCATAACGATTATGAATTAGTTACTGCTGGTTGTGGCATACAACAAAATGATACTGGATATATTTTATCTTATTCACAATATTTGATGATATTTTCTTGTTGTAAAAAAGGAGGAAACGCAATTCTTAAAAGAGTTTTTCCTATTGAAAATACACAAGAAATAAGTATGTTATATTTATTCTATTGTTTATTTGAAAATGTTATTATTTACAAACCAAAAATAAATTATCATTCACAAGAATTTTACTTAATTGGTTTAAATTATAAAGGCATTAATCAAAAATTATTAGATAAATTAATCGATTTTCTACAAAATTATCAATTAGTAGGATTTATTACTTCAATGCCTAATACTTTTACTTTGCAAGTTGATAAAGCACAAAATGAATTAATTGAAAATATGAACAAATTTATAAAGAAACAAATTTATTTTTGCGATAATTATGAAAATGTTAAAGAAGAAGACTGGACATTACTTAAAAAAGCAATTAGAGAAAAATTAAAAGATTGGTTTAGTGATATTGGAGCGTAAATTATTATAATACATATTATAATTTTATGTTTGTATAGACATACATAAAATTAATTATAATTTATATGTCGCAACATAATTTACTTAAAATTACTCATAAAAATTTTATATTATTATTTTTAATAATAAAAAGTATCAATACACCTAATGAGACAACACATATAATAAAAAGCATACCCATAAAATTTAATAAATTCTTTTAATTTTTTCTACCTTTTATCCTTCAAATATTCAATTATGCGAATATTTGGATTCTTCATGTCGTCGCCAATTAGATTGTTGTCGCCATTTAGAATGTTCTGGATTACTTTCTTTTTTTATTTTTGGTGTTTCCGATTTTTCCTTTTTCTGCTGTGTCTTACTCCATTTTTCTGTTTGTATTTCTGGTGCTTGCTTTTTTTGTGTATGCCATGTTGCCGTTTCTGACTTAATTGGATCCCAATATCTTTCATAACCCGGTATTAACTCATAAAATGTGGGAGTATGATGTTTTACTAAGTTTTCTGTATCATCGTATGTTTTTTTGCCTGTTGGTATTATTATTTTTGACACCTTATTTATAAAAGCTTTTAATAATAAATAATAATATTTATTTTTTTTTTCTTGAACTAAATTAAAAATACTTTTATTAAATAAATGTGTTGCTATTTCTTGACTTGTTGAGAAAGTGTATGGATAATAATTACCATATTGTATTGGTGTTCCATAAATATCAAATAATTCTATAAAATATGAGTTCAAAAAAATAAAAATTACTAATATACTATTATCACTTAATGTTAATTTAATATATCCTAAATATATTTTTTTTGTTATTATTTCTTCTATTGTTGTTCTATTACGAAATTCTTTGAGCAGTCTTGTTTTTTTGTCATATAAAATATTATCCTCACCCCAAATTAATACATTATTATAATCTTCTCTCTCTATCGCTCTATATGTTAAATATGAATTCATTAATGGAGACCAATAAAATAACATAAATTTTGCTAATGGTGAATTTATAGCTAAATAATCCATTGTTTCATATTTTTCTAGACAAGTCATTCTATATTTTTTTACATCATTTGATGTTCCATATATTTTTTTTTTTTTGTCATTATCCGTATAGGGTATTTCATCAATGATTTCACAAAAATTAAATATCGACGCCGGCGAATTAATAATTTCACTGCCATAATTTTCTGGACAAATACTTATTAAAGCTTCGTTAATCAATAGATTAGAAAAAAATAAAGATTCTTTTAACTCTTTCTCAAATATGTCAGGTGTTATATTTAATAATTTACATCCATATTCTATAATATCTTGTGGATTATTTTCTTCATCTAAACTTTTAAAAAATAGATCAATATTATCTAATATAGTATTAATTTTATTAATATTATTTTGATGTGCTTCTATTATCCTATAATCTTTTCCTTCTATATCAAAATAAGTAATATCAAGTTTTTTATGAAAAAAAATTTTATTTTTAAGTAATAATAAATTCATTAGGTATTGAACATTAAATAAATTAAATTTTTCATAATTTATAAGATTTTTAAAAGCATTGTCAATATATGGCAAATATATTTTATCTAAATAATCCTGAAACATTGTATAAATATATTTAATTTTAGATTCTTTTAGTATGATTTCTTCTAAAGGTTTTTCTATTTCATATATTGTACTTAACGATTTTGTAAAATTACCTAATTCTTTTTTAATAATTTTCTTCAAAATTGTGTAATGTTCCTCCGTATATTGTTCGCCATTTTTTATATCTTTATAGGTGGCTTTTATAAAGTTGTATATTTCACACATCATAATTACTTGAAAATTTCTAACATATTTAATCATATCCATTATATCTTCACTTTGACTTTCAGCGTGTTTAATCGTATCCATCTTATCTTTACTTTGACTTTTAGCGTGTTTAATCATATCCATTTTATCTTTACTTTGCCTTCTAGCGTGTTTAGAATGCTTTATTTTATAGTCTATTGCATGTGTTGGTTCGTGATCTTTTTTCGATAAATAATTTGGTGTAGTTGCATTTTTTTCATAAATACCATACACAAGTTTTAATATTTTTTGAGTTTCATCTAAAAATTCTTTAAATTGTGTTTCTATTTTTTCATTAGTAACTTTTAAATAATCTGTTTTATATTTTACAAGACAATAGTCTTTTTCTTTTTTTTGATAATCTTCATTGATAAGACACCTCCAATTATGTAATGGTAATGGTAAATTTTGTAAAACTTCACTGAGGGATGATGTCATTATTGTTTCCTGCTTTTTATACTCCAACGGGTTTGTTTCTTTTATCTTTTTATTAATATCAAACTCTTTGCCTAAGACAGGTATTTTTTCTTCATAAGAAAAATATTTAAAAGGATCCGATAATAATATTCTATGCCAGTTACCTTCAGGATTGTCACTCATTATATAGTAGTAAATTAGATAATTTTAAATATAAAAATAATAATTAATATTATGAATAATTCTACAAAGTTTATGAAAATATATTATGATAATAATATTGATAATATAAATAATTTTTCTTTTTTTCAAAAATGGATGAGTGATAACATACAATCTATAAAAATAGCATTGACAATATTTGCGAATAAATATCAAGATTATATTCTTAATTCAAAATATTATGCTATCTATACAAATAATTACATAACAGAACTTGTAAATAACGCAATGAGATATAGTACTTTTAAAAAATCCACACCAAATGAAGAAGAAACATTAAGACGCATTAATCAGACTAAAAGAATATTATATTATAAATTACTTAATAATTCTTCTCTTTATTTTTGGGAATTAAATCAAACTTATAAAATTATAAAAAGTAATTACAACAAATTATATGAAATTAATGTAAATGATACAATTAGTGATGGTATTATATTAATTAATGATAAATATTTTCCATTAAAACACTTATTAATTAATTATTTAAATGTCCATTTTTTATGTCCAAAAAAAGAACTAAAAAACATATTTGATGATATAATTAAAAATTATAAAAAAAATTATCAAAATTTATTAATTAATGATGCTATTGATTTTGATAGTTATGAAAAATATTTAGATAAGATTCCAAATATTGATTTTATATATTTATCATTATTTCCAAAAACAACAATGATTTCATCTATTCCTAAATTTAATATTACCCGTATGTTTGAATTATTTACATTTTTAAAAATTATAAACAAAGTTAATATTAATGGGTCAATATGTATTTTTTTAGATCAAGTAAGAAATGATAATCAATTAAAATTAATATTATTTTATTGTTATTTTTTTGAGACATTCAATTTAACATATCCAGAAATACATGATAATACAAATCTAGATTGCTTTTATTTAATATTACAGAATAAAAAAAATATTGATTTTGATCCAACTGAATTATTAAATGATTTAATGAAAAATTCCTCATCATTAAGTATAAATTATAAATTATTTACAAATGAGAATGAATTAGATCATGAAACAAAAAAAACATTAATAACAGACAAAGAATATTTTGACAGTTATGATGGTAAAATAATTTCTAAAATAGATTTTATTAATCCAGATATTGAAAAAATATATATTAAATTACAGCAAGAACATATTAATTTATTTAATAATATTACTAATGGTTTTTTAAAAAATGTCACTAAATATAAAGATTATAATTCTCAAAAAGAAAATGGCACTCTAACCGATGAAAAAATATTCGAAATAAAAGAATATAATCTTGAAGAATGTAAAAAATGGGCAAGAAAATATGATATGCCTCTCGTTCCTGAACATAATATTGTACATTCTGATTTATCTTATGAAAATATAATGTATAGAGATATTATTTCTTTTGAAAAAGATATTTATTTTAAATTTACATCTTATGATATTACTGAACCTGATATTCAATTTACAACACTTGATAAATTTTTAGATTTGCCTAAATCTTTTGAAAAAATGATTATTAAATCTCGTGAAGACAAAAGAGCTTTTGATTATCGTGATATAGATACTTATAAAAATATAAAACGTAAAATTGATTATTATTATAAGAAATTAACATATGGCATCTCATTAACTTATTCTTTACCAAATAAATATGTTACTAATGATGAATGGTTAAAAATAGCTGAAATATTATTTAAAATAAATTTAATAGATGATACTAAAACTAATCTAAAATCATTTCATATTTGTGAATTTTCTGGTTCATTTGTAAATGCTATAACTTTCTTTTTATATTTAAAGATGAATCAAATGCCTTGGTCTTGGAAAGCACAACAATTAAATCCAAAATTTAAGATGAATTATAATGATACTTTTATAACAAATGATCTTGATGATAATGATAATAATGATAATAGTATTTCTTTTGATGAAAATATGTTAAATGATTATTATGACAATTATGATTTTGGTAAAGACAATACTGGAGATATTACTACTTATGAAAATATTCAATATTATAGAAAAAATCATAATGATTATGATTTAGTCACCGCAGGATGTGGAACAACACAAACTGATAATGGATATATTTTATCTTATTCACAATATTTAATGATATTTTCTTGTTGTAAAAAAGGAGGAAATGCCATTCTTAAAAGAGCTTTTCCTATTGAAAATACACAAGAAATAAGTATGGTATATTTATTTTATTGTTTATTTAAAGATGTTATTATTTACAAACCAAAAATAAATTATCATTCACAAGAATTTTACTTGATTGGTTTAAATTATAAAGGCATTAATCAAAATTTATTAGACAAATTAATTGATTTTCTACAAAATTATCAATTAGTAGGATTTATTACTTCAATGCCTAATACTTTTACTTTGCAAGTTGATAAAGCACAAAATGAATTAATTGAAAATATGAACAAATTTATTAAAAAACAAATTTATTTTTGCGATAATTATGAAAATATTAAAGAAGAAGACTGGACATTACTTAAAAAAGCAATTAAAGAAAAATTAAAAAACTGGTGTAAAATGATATTGGAGCGTAAATTTTTATAATTTTATGTTTGTATAAACATACATAAAATTAATTATAATTTAATATTATAAATATGAAATATAAAAATACACAACAACCATATATTATAAATATTCAATACAAAAATTCTAATGAATTTTCAAAATTGCTAAATCCAAGAGTGTTATGGACATTATATTCTCTTGATTACAAATATTTACCATTAGATGATTGTGTATTTTGTTCTTGGGGTGTGTCAAACAAGTTATCAACTTATAATAATTGTTTTCAAAGTTTTACATTATCTTCTATTTGGATATGTAATATATTAAATAAATATGATATTCAAGATTGTTTAATAATCAGTAATAGATTAAATTTCCTTGAGTCATTGTTATATTATAAAATAGACAAAATTGGTTTTATGCCTGTACATATTGATAAAGATTATGGCGAAAGGTTCAATTGCCAATTCTCAGTAATAAATAATACTTATCAAAACAAAATTAAAATAGAATTTGAAGAAACTAAAACCAAATATAATAATATTATTTTTTATGTTTCATCAAATATATACGCAAAAGATACAAGAGAAATAACAATATATAATAGTATAATAAAAAACATTCTTGAAGCACTTAAAAAATTAAAAGAGGGGGGAAATCTAATATTTAGAATATTGTATAATGACAATGATACAGAATTAAATAACTATAATATTGAACTAATATATTTGTTAAGCACGTGTTTTGAAAGTGTTGAATATTTGTATAATGATTATAGTGCAAAATCATTTTACTTAAAAAATATGTGTGTCTTTGAAGGTTATAAAAATAATCATACTGTATTTAACAAAATTTATGAAAAAATTATAGAAAATAAAAATTCTTGTGATATAATAACAAAATTTATTGACATAAAATATGATGATAAATTTATTGATTTCATAAAATATTTAGACAGTATATTATATGTATATTCAGCAAAACTAATAGAAAAATATAATAATAAAAAAGAATTAATTGATTATTCATTTACAAATACTTATACCTCTAAATTTTACGATGAATTATACAAATTAAATTTTATGAAAAATCTTGATAATTCAATTAATTTGGCACAAAAAGCAAATATTGAAATAAATAATAAATACATAACATTAAATACAAAATTTAAAAATAATATGAAAAAAGAAATTACCCGAGAACCTAAACTAAAATATTATGATACATCAAATAATCACAATATTTCTTTTGAATTAGAACACACTCGTGCGAATTACTTAACAAATATAGGCAATTATGAAATAATGAGAATATATTTAGCAATCAGAGACAAAAATAAAATCAAAGATATTATAAAAAAATTTAGTATTACTGATTATTTTATTTCTTATTTATCAAAATATTTACAATATTCAGTTTCACTAAAATTTATAAAAATATATGAATTAATTAGCTATTTTAAGTTAATAAATACAAATAAAAAATTAGAAACTCTACATATTTGCGAAAATAATACTGATGCTGTATTAGCAATCAATCATTATTATAAACAATACAATACAAAAAATGACTTTTTATGGAAAATATATCTAACTAACAACAATAGTAAAATTAATAAAAAAAATCAGTTATTTGATAATAGTGATAATAATTATGATATCACAAATGATGCCACACAAAAATATATTACTGATAATTATCAAAATATAGACATTTGTACATTTGATGCGAATAAAGATGATAAATATTTAATAATCACCCAAATTTTTATTTGTTTAATGGTATTGAAACAAGGGGGCAATAGTATATTTAAAATTTATGTGAGTGATATTGATGACCTATTATTAGGATATATTAATTTATTGAAACTATATTTTGAAGTTTTATATTTTTCAAAGTCATCTATTGATTTTTTTGAAAATAAAGAAGTATATATTGTAGCAAAAAATAAAATTAAAGATATTGATGAAACATTATTTTATAAACAGATAGAGTATATTACTAAATATAATGAAAAATATGACATATCTATGTGTGATCTTAATTTTTTATTAGTGCGTCCAATAAATTTGTTACTTAAACAAGAAATAAGAATATTATTTATTATTCTTTATTATTACGAAAATATATCTGAACTAAATATTAAATCAACACAAACAGATAAATTTATAAAAAAATGGTTAAAAAAATATAATATTCGCCCAATTAGTTCCTAATCCACACATTGTGAAGACCTCCCAAGATTTCTTTAAAACCACTTTCTCTTAATTTATTTCTAATTTTAGTATAATTACATTTGTCAACACAATCTGCCTCAAATATACACATTCGTAATTCATCGTATAGTTCTGGATTTTCATCAAAAAAAGTTTCCAAAAATCCTTCACAGTCAGCTACAAGAACATTAAATTTAATATTATATTTTTTCTTAATTTCATCCAACAAGAAAGATGGTATTTTAGTGTCATTTTGTTCAACAGCAGTCGCACCATACCCCCCATACCACTCATCTAAATTTGTTAATGTTAATTTTTTCTTTGAAATAAATCCTTTTACAATATTAAATTTACAATTATTGACTTCTTTATTTCTTTCAAGTGCTTCCCATACTCGTTCATCTGGTTCAACCACCACATGATTTTCTTTATTGTCTAGGTTATGATTTATGATACAAGACACTGAACCATAACGCGCTCCTAATTCTAATACAATGTCATCTTTTTTTATATATAAATATGCAAGATTTTGTTCTATTACCTCAAACATAAATATTTTAACATTTTTATTTTTCTGGTTTTTTATATCCATAATTTTGATATTTGGATCACGTGTTTTTAATTTATTATGTGTTATAGCAAATGTTTTATATGAATTGAACCGCGATATAATATTCATAATTTAGTAATATATTATATATATGTCCTTACAATTTTTTGTTTGTTTCCATCAAAAAATTTTCCCTGAAATATACAAAATAAGTCCAAAAGAAAATAAAAAATATTTGACTTATTATGGTGTAAAAAATAAGGATATAACATTAAACAAAAATGTAATTTATGAGTATGAATTAACACATTATAATCATAAACTACAAGAAAATAAATATAATGAAGGAAGTTGTATATATCATATTTATAAAAATGATTTACATATAAAATATGATTACATTGGATTTTGTCAATATGATATGATTTTTCCACAATCTTTCTTTAAGAACATCAAACATAAATTATCACAGAATACTATATTTTATTTAGATTTCTTTCAATGGGCGTTTTTAGGAGGTCAAACAATTATTATTACAAATTACAATGACCTGCCTGCAGGATTAGATAATTATAATAAATTTTTTGGTACAAATCATAAACCTGATGTTTTGCTTAAAAATAAAATGATAACTTGTAATACTTTTTTAATTCCTACAAAAATGTATGTAAAAATGATGTCTTGGTTAATTCAATATTATAAAGATAATATTAATATAAAATTTATTTGTGCGAATCAACATAAGTTTAATCCAGGACATATTATCGAAGCGTTAACGTCGATGTTTTTAGCATTAGAAATATGCGAGGGAGCAGTGTATGAAAAACTATATTTGAAACATAATCATAAATATAAAATATAAAAAACTTGATGTTGTCTTATTAATAAGATAATTTGAATTTAATTATTTGGTGATTGATTAATTAAAATAATCTCGAAATTATGTCAAACAATTAACAACCAATTTTGTGTAATAGACAAAGGTTAAAACCTTTGCCTATTGTTTTTTTTTTGGTTGTCATTTGTTTTGTTATTATTTGTATATACAAATAATAAATGTCTAAAATTTTTCTCTAAAATTTTTCTCTAAAAATTTTCCTAAAATTTCTCCAAAAATTTCTCAAAAATTTCTTAAAAATTTCCCAAAAATTTCCCTAAAATTTCCCCAAAAATTTCTCAAAAATTTCTCAAAAATTTCTCCAAAATTTTCCCTAAAAAATTCTTAAAAATATTTTTTGGTCAAATAATTTTTTCTAATAAAACTCGATATCATTTATATCAAAAAAACAGTAAAATTTTAATGGTTTTTCATCAAAATTAACCCCAAACTCAGCAACTTTTTTTTGCCCCTATATGAGAATAACAAATATTTCAGAATTTGCTCCGCTTTTTCACTTCGCGCATTGAATTGTCAAATAAATTGTAAAATAAGAATGAAGCAAAGTAATAGAATTTTTTTTTACTATATTCTTTGTTACGGGGGGGTGCGCGAGGTAATTTTCAAAGGAGATAGACGACGCACAATATTAGAAAAAGTAATTATATAGAACATTACAAATATTTTAATAAAATTAGTATAATCACTTTTATATCTAAAAAAAACAAATTTGAAGACTACATCCAATACGGTAAAATCCTGTATATTTTTTGCTACAATATGTATTTTTACTCAAAATTTTTAATGTTTACGCTGGCTAACGCCCAAAAAAAGGAAGACTACACCCTATAAAAAGCACAATATAAAATACTTATATTTATATTGATACTTTTTAATAAAAATTAGTATTAGCACTTTTTATATTTTTAACAAATAATTAATAAAAATTAGTATTAGCACTTTTTGTATTTTTAACAAATAATTAATAAAAATTAGTATTAGCACTTTTTATATTTTTAACAAATAATTAATAAAAATTAGTATTAGCACTTTTTATATTTTTAACAAATAATTAATAAAAATTAGTATTAGCACTTTTTGTATTTTTAACAAATAATTAATAAAAATTAGTATTAGCACTTTTTGTATTTTTAATAAATAATTAATAAAAATTAGTATTAGCACTTTTTATATTTTTAACAAATAATTAATAAAATTAGTATTAGCACTTTTTGTATTTTTAATAAAATTTAGTATTGACATTTTTTGTTGTTTATAATAATTTTATTTTTCGTAATCCAGTTGTTGGTTTGCCATTAAATCTAAATGACTCTAATGTTCTATGTTTCCTTAATCCATACGCAAATTTTTTTTGATTAGGTATCATCTCAATTGCCATATATTGTTTAACCCATTCAGCAAAACAGTCATATATTACACTTGTTTTTAAGTTCATATCACCAACTATTGTTTTTTCATTTAGAAATTTCAAATAAATATCAGTATCGCACAACCACAATAAATTTTTAGCATTTGGAATTAATCTAAAATTATTTGTAATATTTTTTTCATATATTTTTATTAGCATTAACATAAAATCTTGTTTTAGATCATTAATATTTTCTTCATATACTTCATTTTTGCTAGATAGATTTAATGTTCTTAATTTACTATTTATTGTTATCTGATTTTCTGACATTTTTGGTAATTTATCACAATCAATAATTACATTAATTTTATTACTTCTTAATAGTTCATCATATTTTGTATCTAAATTTTGTCCTATTGATTTTATTATTATTATTTTCTTATTTGTGTCAATTAAATTAATACTTTCTTTACATTCATTAGTCGCAAAATAATCTCCAAAACATAATTTAATTAATTCTAATAATTTGCTTTTTGCTTTGGTTATTTTTCCATCAATAGCAGTTATTACTTTATTCTTGCAATTTCCTAAACATAATGATAGATAGTTTAACATGTATTCTAAATATTTTTTTTCAGGTTGAATTTTATTTAATAAATTTATCAATTTGTCATAATTATTTGTATATTCACTAATATAGTCATAATTTGTTGAAAAAGTTATTCTATCTTCACATTTTTTTTCTCTAAAAATCTTATTTTCTAAATCATACACGCCATTATTAAATGATACTAAGTGCTTTTTCTCATTAAATGAAAAATTATTATTCTCATTATTATGTTCCAATTCATATACAATATCAGATTTATTTCTTTTATCATTTAACCAAAGTATAGCTGTTTGTATTGCTGTCAATGCTTTATCATTTGTTTTGTAATAATCTTTCATTAATTTGAATAATGGATATAACTCATCACTTATCATATTTCTTAAATCTCCTAATTTTCGCCAGTTTTTATCAAATATATACCATCCATTTTTTTTATTAAATATTATTGATCCTTTACATTTATGATACATTAATTTAGCAAAATAATTGGGAGTACAAATATTTACACAATCATAAATTAAGTTATTTATTATTTTATCATCAAATATATTCTCATTTTCAAGTTCATCATTAGCATTAATATTTTTCCCCACATAATTATTATTTATTACAATATTATTATAATAATTTGTAATTTGTGTTAGACTAAACATAACATTTAGTTCGTGTTTTCTAATAATTAATTCTTTCTCATTACATACAATATTTCGCTTAATAAGTGCCATTTTTTCTGGATACATTTTTACAATCATATTATCATCTTCTTCTAATTGTAATATATTTTCTTGATTATCCTTAAACCATACAACATTATGATCCCTTCTTTCTGATAATTCCTCAACTTTCATTCTATTTTCGTGTCCCTCAAATTTATTTTTATTAATAACTCTTTGTGTCGTCATTAGTTTTTTTATTTCATTATAATTATCTTTATTATCTTCCTCAATCCATTTATGTAATATACCAATCCAGGATTTTTCAGATTTCTCAAAAGTTTTCCATTTTTCTTCACACTCCCCCAAGCGAAATTTATTAGATTTTTTACTAAAATCAATCCATATTCCCAAACTATTTGTATTAATATTATTCAAACAAATTCCAACATTAATCCATTCATCATAATTATTACTTCGTGTCTTACTCAAATAAGAAACATAATTCTCTAAATCTTCTAAACTTATTTTTTCATAAAATATATTTATTTCTTCTTCTTCTTTTTTCTCAATATATTCTATCTTATTCTGTTTCTTATTATTACACAACATCTCATATATCCATTCTGGCATTATTTGTATATCTTCATCGATATCATTCCATTTATATTTTTTATTGTCATATATTGTTGGTTCAACTATAACAAATTGATTTTTGCTTTTAAAATCAATGCTATATTTTACCCCTTCAATATTTAGTCCTGTTATCATTGTTGGCAATGTTTCATATTGTTCCTTATTAATTTTAAATAAATAATGTAATCCATTATTGCCAGTTTTTTGTGTCATTGTTGTTATATTTTTATTTTTTATTAGTTCTCTCCATTTTGCCATTCCATTTTTCATATTTTCTGTGTCTTCTTTATCATCAATATCTAATAATATTATATAATACCCATCATTTTTCATTCCTAGTCTTATTGCTAAACCATTCATATTATCATTTATGAATTGGGTATAATTATGTTCTGTTATTTGTGAAAACTGTGGTATAAATGTAAAATGTTTCTTATTATTTGTGCTAATAAGATTAATGCTAAATGGAATTAAATTCTTTGCGATATATTTATCAATATGATAGTCCATATATATTGATATTATTATCTTTTTATA
>Ga0214923_10002387_pt1 | contig 25082 bp, 27 predicted proteins | sample LL1510_MetaG_FD_177993 | JGI IMG/M metagenome (GOLD analysis project Ga0214923, IMG submission 177993) | Freshwater microbial communities from Lake Lanier, Atlanta, Georgia, United States - LL-1510 | ecosystem: Environmental > Aquatic > Freshwater > Lake | place: USA: Georgia | collected...
ACAACCACAACCACAACCACAACCACAACCACAACCACAACCACAACCACAACCACAACCACAACCACAACCACAACCACAACCACAACCACAACCACAACCACACTTCCGCCTACAACGACAACAACTACAACAACAACTACAACCACAACAACAACCACCACCACCACTGTTCCTCCGACCACGACAACCACAACAACTGTTCCGCCGGCGCCAGGAACTTACACGGCTACCGTGTCGAGCCGCGACTTTTACTTTGAGGTCGCAGAGACTCGAGTGTTTACTGTTAGGACATACGCTCAGCGGTACGGAATTGACTCGATGCTGTGGCTATACAACTCAAGCAACACCTTGCTCGCGGCAAACGACGACTGGTATGGACTTGACTCGTATGTTTCGATGCAGCTTCAGCCGGGCACGTATAGACTACGAGCCGGTGTCTGCTGCGGAAACCCAGACGCGTGGTACGGCACCTCGTACACGATCGAGACAAACTTTGCGCCTGTAGTCGCTCCAACTACAACTACAACTACAACTACAACTACAACTACAACTACAACTACAACTACAACTACAACCGTCCCGCCGACTACAACAACTACGTCGACTGTTCCCGCTCAGACGACCACGACTTCAACGACCTCAACAACGACGACCACAACCTCAGTCCCGACAACGACATCTTCAACCAGTACCACAACAACGACACAAGCACCACCTCCACAAACTACGACGACAACCGAGGCGCCACCGCCTCAGACAACTACAACTACTGTCGCTCCTGTTGTGGAGACAACGCTTCCCCCGACAACAACTGTTCCTGAGACAACAGTTCCCGAGCCCGAGACGACTGTTCCCGCTCCTGAAGAAACAGTTCCATCAACCTTGCCTCCTGAGACAACTCCCGAGACATCAGTTCCTGAACGTCCCGACCGTGTTGATGAGCCCGTGCAACCGACTGTCCCAGAACAAGAACAGACGCCAGACACAACGACCCCAGAAGAAACGACAGAACAAGATACAGAGCCATCGACTGATACTTTACCCAGCGATGTCGACATTGAAGACACCGCAGCAGTTGCGGCGGCGCTCGAGGCTATTCCAGAAGAAAAGCTCGCGGAGGTAGTTGGCACGCTGATCGCCGACCTTGCCAAAGGCAAGTCAGCTGCCGAGCTTTCCGCCGAAGACAAGCGACAGATCTCTGCCGCAGTCGAGGCGGTCATTGCTGTCGGTGTGTCAAGCGACGTCGCGGCCACACTCGCGTCCAGTCCCGAGGTCTTGGCGTCTGTCTCGACAGAGCAGGCCGCCGCCGTGTTTGAGAGCGTCGACCAGGGCGCGCTTACCGAGGAGTCGGCCGCGGCGATAGTCGACGCGATCCAAGGCGCTACAGATGAGATCAAGGACGTGTTTGAGACCGTGATCAACGTCTTCGGCGGAGCGTTTGACGAGTATGTCCCGCTCGGTTCTAATGTTAGTGTAGGAGAGAGGAGAACGCTCGTCGCGGTCAACGCCGTCCTTACAGGGACAGCGACAGCGGCGATGGGCGCAGCGGCGGGAGCCGGTAGCTCGGGAGGCGCAGGAGGAGGCGGCTCGTCTGCGTCCACAAACAAGGCAAATGACGCCGCGAGAAAGCCCGAAGAAGATGAAGGTGAAGAGCCGGCAGGAGAGATTGCCGGTGAGAGTGACGGGACAAAGATCAGGTTCATCTACTTCGACAAGGAAGGCAACATGCACATCAACTGGAAGAACTTCTTCAAGAAGCTTTGGAAAGAGACCGCCGCGCTCGCGTTTACCCTCGCCGGTAGCGCCGTGGTGTTTGTCACCCTCTCCGGCTTCACACAGCTCGTGGCGCTCGTGGCGACCGGCATCGCGCTCGTCATCCACTACATCAACGTCATGTCTGACCAGGGCGACGAAGAGTAGTGGTGCTTTCTTAGCTTACGGAGGTTGCTGACACAAATGATATAATAGACGTATGACAAAAAAGACAAAGCGACGACGCGCGCTCGCCACGGCCGCGGTCCTCGTACTTATCATCGCGGTGGCGCAGCGCGTCGCGCACGCGGATTCGGCTTCTTCGTGGGGGCTTGACCGGATCGACCAGCGGTCTCTGCCGCTTGACGGCTCGTATATATACGACAAGACCGGATCCGGAGTCACGGCGTACATTGTCGACAGCGGGATCAACTCGTCGCACCTAGAGTTCTCTGGGCGCATCGGGCAGGGCACCTCGTTCATCAACGACGGCCGCGGCACCGAAGACTGCCACGGACACGGCACGCATGTCGCCGGGACACTCGGTGGCTCATCATATGGAGTCGCTCGTGGTGTCACATTGGTACCGGTACGCGTCTCTGACTGCGCTGGCTCCGCATGGGCATCGACCATAGCCTCAGGCGTGCGCTGGGCGACCGAGCATCACCAGCCCGGCGTACCGGCGGTCATGAACGTCAGCGTCAGCGGTCCACTGTCAAACAACCTCAACTGGGCGATCGCAGACGCGGTCGCCGACGGTATCGTCGTGGTCGTCGCCGCCGGCAACAACAGGGCCGACGCGTGCACGTACTCTCCAGCGTCCGCGACGGCGGCCATCACGGTCGGCGGCACAGAGTCAAATGACTCGAGGATCTCGATGTCAAACTACGGTTCTTGCGTCGACATCTTTGCTCCGGGCGGCTGGGTTGTCTCGTCGTGGATCGGCGGCCCGTCTGCCACGCGTACTCTTCGCGGCACGTCGTTCGCGTCTCCGCACGTCGCCGGCGCCGCGGCTCTTATCCTCGGGGTCTCTTCTACGCTGACGCCCGCACAGGTTACAGAGAGGCTACTTGCGTCTGCGACTCGCGATGTAGTTGTTGACGCGGGCGCCGGGTCGCCAAACCTGCTTCTTTACGTCGACAGGCAGCCGCCGGTTTCTTCTACGACCGTAGCTCAAACGACTACGACTACTACAACTATTCCGCCGATAGCCACAACGACAACAACAACTATCAAGCCAGCCGATCCGCAGGTCAGCGCCTCACGCGCAGGCAGAGGCTACTACCTGGTCAAGGTCACAGGAGCGCCAAAGAACACAGAGATCGGTGTCAACGCACTCGACGTGTCGCGCAGGCCGCAACACTCGCTGACGTGGCTTGTCACGACCGACGGCAGCGGAGGCGCGTCGTTTTTTGTCAAGGCAGAACTTTCAAGGTACTCGCTGTCACTCGTCATCAAGTGACTTGAGGTTTCACCGTTTGACAGATTTGTTTGTATAATTGTCTAACACAAAGGAGACATAGCATGTCAACACAGAAGAAAGAAAAGAAATCAGAGTTGGCAGACTCATACGCAAAAAAGATCAGCCCGTTTGTCGATGACGCTAAAAAAGCGTATGGCTCACGAAGCAAGAACACAGTCGCGCACAAAGCGAGCAGACGGTACACCGACCTGTGCGTCGAGTACCGCAGCAAGGGTGGCAGCATTCAGCTGCTCGCCGATAAGCTTGGTGTGTCTTACGCGAGCATTCGTCGGCGCATCGTCACGTCGTCAACCGTCGTTCCGCCGGCGCGCCGCCGAGTAGGCTTGACGGAAGAAACGATCGCAGAGGCTGTCGAGCGCGTGCGCGTAGCACGAAACAAGGGAAGCGACAGGTATCACGCGCAGCTCGCAAAAGAACGCGAGGCCGGTATCCCGCTGCTCGCCATCGCGAAGGGGCTTGGTATCTCAAACTCCGCTCCCCTGTACTACGGAGTCCAGCGGTACTACACCACAAAAGCTGCAAAGTGATAACTCACCCAAGCTACGAAGGCCTGTACCACATCTTTATCTCGAAGCTTGCGGAAGACAACGTCGACCCAGCGCGAGCAGAAGAAGACGCAAAGCAGGTCTGCGCGGCGCTGTGGAAGCTTTCTCAAACGATTAGGAGAAGCGACATTCCAAAGACCGTCGCGTTCATGGTCGAACAAGGTGGCGTAGTCGAGCGGCTTCTTTCTAAAAGTAAAGACGAGGAGGCCGCCTGACGTGTGGCTTCGCAAGCGGATGACAAAGGCGATGAAGAAGACGTATCCCGTTGTCATCCGCCAGGCGAGGTACATGGGAGTGTATGAAGGCGGCCTCTGGATCGCGACATCGAGCACTCCAGAGATACCTTCGCCTCGGTTTTTTGACTACCTAACAGGCAGCGACGAGGACGCAATCGAGCTGTTTTTGTCGCCGGACGCACGCTACATCGGCCGAGGAGACACGCCTAACGAGGCGCTTGACGACCTCATGAGGCGCCTTAGCTCGCTGGACTAGTCGTTGAACGCCTCCACGTCGTTGGCGCGGTCAACCTCTCTCGCAAATGCGATGACGACCCCGGCCGCAAGTGGATAGACCATCAGCGCTGCTGCAAGTAGGGCCTTCACTACTTGTCTCCGTACTTTTTCTTCTCAAATGTTGACAGGCAGTCGGCACACGTTGCAAGGTGCTTGCTCATGTACGAGGTCATCCAAAGAGACGAATCGTGTAGGCCGCACGCGCTGCTGTACCACGTTGACGCCGCCGTTCCGACACGGATGTGGACAACTGGGTCTTCTTCGTTCATTGCTCTATAAAGATGCACTCGCCTGGGCAGTCTTCCGCGGCTTGAATCACGTCGTCAAGCATTGACTCTGGAAAGTCTGCTGTCTCAGTCATCTTGAGCTTTGGCTCTGAACCTTTTCTGTCTGGACCAAAGAGGTTTGGCCACGCCGGATCTTTGACATACGCGAGGCCGTCAGTGTGCATCGCAAACACGTCGGGTGCAAGTTCTGCGCAAAGCCCGTCGCCTGTGCAAAGATCTTGGTCAATCCAAACTTTCATGAGCTAGCGATTATCGCCAAACTTTTCGGTTGTGATGACTCCGCGGCTGTACTCACTGGGGGGAGGAAGCTCTTTGCGCACTAACGCGCGCAGCAGCCAGCGGTCTGTCCCGTCGTACCTAGGAGTAAACGAGTACCTGCCGTGGACAGACGTGTTGTTGTCAATGATTAAGACATCTCCCGCCTTAAGGATAACTTCTCGAACCGACTCTTCAACCGCTTCTTCAAGCCGCCTAAGCGCGTCGTCCGCGCTCGCGTCAACGCCGGTCATTAGGTCTTCGTCATATGTCATCGTAAACTTTCCGTCCGGCGCTTGCTTTAAGACTGGCAGCGCAACATACTGGTCTTCTTCTCCTCCGGTCCGAAAGCTTTTGTCTACTGATGTGATAAACTTTGGTTTAAGTAGCGTCTCTACGGTTACCGGCTGGAGTCGCGCCACAATGTCGTCTACGGTTGCGTAGGTCGTACCGGCGGCTGGATCTCCTCGCAGGCAAAGTAAGACAACATAGTCTGGCTTATAGGGATGGAAAGCAGTCTCCGTGTGCAGCGCAAGCCTAGTTGTCGATGATCCAGAGATCTGCTCCGATTCGTGTTCTTTCTTTGGAAAGACATGTTGTATCATGCGCCCTTCTTGCTCCTGCTTATAGGCGACAATATGACCAAGCTTTACCGCTTCTGTAACCAGCTCGCGGATTGGCACGCTAAGTTGACTTGCGTCTATGTCATCATTTGACAGAGGCGTCGGAGGTATATTTTCGACGTAGGGCGGAACGGTCAACCAGGTCTTATGCCGAGTTCCCATAGGTATCTAATTATACCTTTTAGTTTGTTTTTACGCTGTCCTTTACAAACTTAATCTCGCAGGCGTCAGTCGTGCAGTACCTCTCGCCGATCGCGTCCGCGGCCATTCCAGCGTAGACACCGGCAAGGTCGACAAGGAACAACTTGCTCACCGCGGCCGTATACTCGTCTTCAGTGATCTGCGTGTACGGCATCTGTGGGTATGTCTCGTTGCCACTTGGCAAGAACGACACCGTCTTGAGCTGCCCGTCATACATGTGCAAAACGGTCCCAACGTGCTGAGCCTCTGTGTCACGGTCAAACGAGATGGTGACTGACACCGAGTTGTCAGACCAATGCCGCTGAGCCGTAGCGGCTAGCGACATTTTTTCGAAGATCGTGACGTCTTTCTCGGAGCGACGCGCTTCAGACTTGACTGGGAAGAAGACGACCGATGTTGAGTCCGGCGACTCCGAGGCTTGTTCAACCCGGTATCCGGCCATCTTGAAGAGAGGCAGCATCGGATCTTCATTCGAGAATCTAATAGCACGAAGGAAGAACTGTCCACCTGGTGTCCAGTGTACGCCTGGCGACTCACCCGCGAGTATCGATACCGTTCCCGACGGCTTTACCGTGGTCATCTTGATTGACTCACGGATGCCAAGCCACTCGGAGTAGACTGTGTCGTACCCCTTGACGGTCTCGTACCCCGCGTCCATCCAGTCACGCAGCGTTGGCAGGCCGTGGACATCAGCAAAGTTTGCGACTCCTGACATCGAGGTTCCGATCCTGCGGTTCCTCTGCATGATGGCGTTTGTCTCTTCCCAGTGTGTCGGAAGCAGCGTTACGGTCTTAGCGTACAAGTATGCAAACTTCAGCGTGCGCCTGTAGTCCTCGATATCCGTGTGCCTGTTGAGGTATGTCTCGACAAGCGTGCAGCACTCGTATGACTCGAGCGACTGCTCGGCGCATGGGTTGTACCCAGCAACACGCCAATCTTTGTTGTTTACCGGATCCGCAAGCCGGCCATATTTACGGCTAACGTCAAGCCAAATAACACCGGGCTCTCCATTCAACGCAATGCCATCAATGATCTTTGACAGGTTGGCTCCAACAGCTGCCTCAACTGAGTTGTTAGACATCCACCCCCACCCAGGCGACTTGGGATCATACGAGTTTCTTTCTGGAAACCTGGCAGGATTTTTAAGGTCGAGAAACTCTTCATCATCAATACGGCCAAGTAGCAACTCGGCAGATCGCCTGACGTTGCCAGACACCACGCACACACCGATCAGGTTGCCGATGTCAGCGACGTCCCGCCGGGTAAGTTTTTGTCCAGCCCGGTCTGCAAAGATGCGGCGGATGTGCGTGTGCAACTTGAGCAGCGGTTCATGCCCCGCCGCAGTTCCACCAAATGTCTTGATTGGCGTCCCAGACGGACGGATCTTAGCATAGTCAAAGACAAGTTTTCGCTGCTCTGGACGCAGGTAGGAGTTGATCAGCATCGCGACTGATTCGACCCACCCCTCTCTTGTGTCAGGAATCTCGTACACAAATGGCTCGGTTGGCTCAGCCGGTTCGTAGATTGTAAAGTCTTTGTCAGCGCCTTTGTCGTCAAAGCCGACGCCGACGCCAAGCATCGACGCCTCCATCAAAAAGGCAAACGGCTTTGCCGGGTTAACTTTGGTCATCTCTCCAGTAGAGACAAACGCGCAATTTTGAAGAGCGGCCGAGTTTTTTAGCTCGTTTACAAGCGGTGTGCCCATGACCCATAGCCCGCGTCCCGGCGGTGTCCACTTGAGGTTGAACATGCGATCAAACGCCTCGCGCGCCGAAGCCTGCCCTTTTGCGTCATTCCACGGCAGACGGCTTGACCTGCAGTGGTCTTTTTGCAATGAATACATCCCGTTGATGACGCGCTCGCAGACGTCAACCCACGTCTCTTTTGTCCCGTCATCTTTAAGCCGTGAATACGTTCGCAAGAACGTGATCTCTCCGACGCTGTTGCCTCCTGCGTCGCGGTATCCAAAAGGAGGCTGCTTGTCACGGTATGACGCGACAAATTCTTCGCTTAGCTTGAATGAAAACTGCACTGGCATAGACTCTCCACTAGTTGCGGCTGGAAGGTCTCTATCTTACTATTTGTTCGTAGATCTCAGCGCATTCTGGGCACACAGGGTACTTTGATCCGTCACGCGACGGTACCCATATTTTGCCGCAGAGAGCCATGATCGGGACGCCGTTTACAAACGCTTCCATGATGTCGTTTTCATCGGCGTAGTGAGCGAAGAGGTCGTGGTCTCCGTTGGTCGTATCGACCGTGATCTCTTTTTTTGTATCACTAGATGACATGAGGCTACACTAACTCTGGCAGCTTGGGCACCAATATAGCGTTCGCCCAGCTAGTGGAGCTTGCTGAACTCTCGACCGGCAGATTCGGCAACTCTCTTCACTGCGCTTATACACATATGAAAAATGCGCGCAGCCGTGCAGCCTCACCTCGTCACCGTACAGGTGGTTTTTTGCCACGGTGCGGATCTTCCCGTCGCGGGACCCGTCGCGCAGCAGGGCGCGAGACAGGTCCCAGATCTCTGAGAACTCGGCCTCAGTCGTCTCTTTGCCGGGAGTGAACGGCATTGTCTTTGTCATAAACAAGATCTCAGCCCTATAGACGTTTCCGATCCCAGCGATGACCGACTGGTCCATCACCAGCGCCGCGATAGGCTTGCTGCTTTTTTTGAGCTTCACCCACGCACGATCAGGGTCTGAGTCAGCGTGTATCGGGTCCGGCCCAAGTGACAGCTTCTTGTCTTCAACCTGTTCGTCGGTCCAGAGCTGGCACGCTGTCGGCGCGATGAGGTTTGCCGCCGTACCGTTGCCCTCAATCCGCATGCGCGTCGACTCAGTCGCCGGGTCACCGTCAAAGTAGAGCCAGCCGTAAAGCCCGAGGTGGATGTGCACGTTCTTGTCGTCACCAAAGTGCAAGAACAGGTGCTTGCCGTGCGCCGTCACGCTTTCAAGTGTCTTGTCGTTCAGCGCGTCTGCCTCGGCTTGAAAGCGCCCCTGCGGCGACGCGACCTTCACCTTCTCACCGACAAGCGTCTCCTCAAAGACGTTGGCTAGGTGCCGTATACTGTGTCCTTCTGGCATGCGTCTCTAGTATCCTATCCTCCCTCCGCCTCCTCCGCTAGGAAGATGAAGACAATAGCCGCCGCTGAAAAACTCGGCTTTCGCGCCTCGCTCGTCGATTTAAGATCTTTGAAGCACACGCCACGAGTACTTAAGACTGGACGGACCTCTTTCTATGGCACAGATCAAAAACATCATCCTGCGGATCGTCGCGACGTTCGCGGCGTCGGGCCTCGGCGTCATCGGCGCCGGGACGATCGCTGGAGTTCCGCTCTGGCAGGCGATCTTCATGGCGGGCATCGGCGGAGTCGCGACGGTCGTCGAGGGGCTGTCTCGTGCGTTCTTGAACGACGGCAAGCTTAGCCTCGATGAGATCAACGCGGTGTTTGATAAGGTCGGCAAGCAGAAGCACGATGACGCAGCCTCAACGCAAGAAGAGGCTCCGGCGCAATGAGGCTTGCGGCTCTTCTCGCATTTGCGCTCGCGCTGTCGAGCTGCGGCTACCAGGGAAGCTACCGCTATGAGTGCCAAGATCCGGCAAACTGGGAGGTGCCGGAGTGCAACCCGCCGCTCTGCAAGGTCGACGGAGCGTGCTCAAAAGACCTAATCGGCTTTGATCCAGAGGAGGACTCGCAGCCATGAACAAGCGCTACACGGCCGAAGAACTTGACGCACGACTTAAGTTTGTCGTTGGGTGCATCCTCGGCGGAGTCCTGACGATCACAACGATCGGCGTCTTGTACGCACTTGTCTTTGTGGCCCAGCCAATCGGCGCACAGGCCGAGAACGACAAGATGTTCTTTGGCGTGCTCTCGTCCATCGCGACATTCATCACCGGGACGCTCGCTGGCCTGATGATCTCGACCGGCCGCAACAAGGAAGAAGAACCAAGTGACAACTCACAACCCCAAACACAGGAAGAAAGCGAGTAATAAGTCATGGCTAGCAAGGTCGAGTGGGACTACATCGTAAAGGTCACTGCGCCAAAGGACCTCACGGGCGTCAAGCCCGGGCAGCTTCCAGACAGCCTCTTGCGCCCGATCCCAGGCGGCGGTAAGCTGCACTGGCTCGCCGCACAGGCCTGGCTCGCGATGGTCGCCAAGGCGAAGGCTGACGGCATCGAGCTGAAGCCAGTCTCGGCTGGCGACACCTACCGCGACTACGAGAGCCAGAAGCGCGGCTTTCTGTCGCGCTACACGACGACGCCGATCGCTGGCGCATCGACACGGACATTCGAGGGCCAGAAGTGGTACCTCAAGAAGGGCAACGCGCCGATGGCCGCCCCTGGCTCAAGCAACCACAACCTCGGCATTGCTGTCGACGTGCACACGGCCGCCGAGGCAAAGCGCCTCAAGTGGCTGGTCGCAAACGTCAAGGACTTCGGTTTCTCGTGGGAGGTCGTGCCGCAGGAGCCGTGGCACCTCCGCTACGTCACAGGCGACAACGTCCCCGCCGCCGTGCAAGAGTGGGTGGCCGCTAACGGCGCGCCTGCCGCCGCTCCAGCGGCAAAGAAGGCCGCTCCTGCACCGGCACCGGCGCAAGATGCTCCAAAAGACGACGGTGGCGACCTCAACCCCGGAGACAGCGGCCCGCGAGTCGCGGCGCTTCAGGCGGCGCTCAAGGAGAAAGGCCACTACCAAGGAGACGCAAGCGGGCAGTTTGACGACGCGACCGGGGAGGCCGTCAAGGCGTTCAAGGCCGCTAACGGGCTCGCGGCGGACACCAAGGCGGGCGGAAAGGTACTTGACCTGCTCGGAGTGCCGAAGGCATGATCGAGGTCGCCGTTGCGTTGATCGGCGCGGTTGCCGTAGTAGCCGTCGGCTACCTCGAGCACGGTCGCCGCGCCAACAACGCGCGGTGGGAGCAGAACTCAGTAGAGCACGGCCACGTCGTTGACAAGATCGAGACGATCGGCCGCTCATTAGGCATCTCGATTGACCGAGTCGAGGAGACAGCTCTCAGGACCGAGCACAAGCTAGACCAGCATCTCAACGACCACCTCACAGGAAAGCTACACAATGGGCAAAAAGAAAAGCGGCGGCAGCGGATCCGGTAAGTCAGCGCAGCAACGCGAGCGCTGGAACTACATCGAGAAAAAGATGGAGGTTGTACCCGGCACCAAGGCCGGCAAGAAGCGCACCCGTCTGCCGGTAGGCCACCCGCTGCGGACGCACGACCTGCACGGCCCAGCGGGGAAGAAAAAGTCCGACTAAGGCTTACGCTTTGAGCACCTGGACTTGTCCCAAGTGCACGGCTCCCAAGGCCCCCAGCCAGATTCGTCATACAGCAACTTGCCAGCTTTGAGGTTAGTCAGCGGGTCAAGCAGCGGATCTTGCTCGCAGATCGCCATCTCACGGCAGATCAGCGCCCACTTATTTCTGCCGGTGTCATAGTTGACTCCGTTGATTTGAAGCAGCCCCGTGTCCGACCTGTGGTTCCACTCGGTCACCCGAGTGACGTTGCAGTTTTTGTCGACCGCGTCTCCGCCTTTTCGATTCGGGCAACCGCCGGACTCGCGCAGGATGATCTGGCCAAGCTTAGGCCACGTCTCTTCAGGCCAACCCGCCTCGGCGGCCAGCGCAGGCAGCCAGCTGATGTCGCCGTGCCGAAACACGGTCCCGTCGACCTTCAGCACACCCACCTTCCTTGCCTTTCTCTCTGCCTCTCTTTCGTCCGCCTCTACTAAGGCAACCTTAGCCGCCGTGGCTTCTTGACGTATAACTTCTGCAGATTGTACAACAGGGGCTGGGACGTATCCCACCTCGCTTGCCATGACGACGTTTGTCCCGGTGATCGTGCCAAAGAGACATAAAAGCATAGCCATCTTGTTCATGTGTGTGGACGCTCCTTAGTTGATATGTTCAGGGGCTGTCTTGCAACTGGATCCATCCTACACGCGCGAATCGCAAAATGGTTACGCTTGGATTACAAAAGTACCCCTCATTCCGTTACGGAGCAACAAAAAGAAGCGTAGAGCAAAAATGCTCGCGAGCGTGGTTAACAATTAGTTGACATAGGTTAGGTTAGGTTCACGGTAGTATTTGCGCATGACGCGAGCGATTATCGCCGCGGCCGGAGAATCTTTACGCTGGCAAGGCTACCGCGGCACGCCAAAGCACCTCACGGCTGTCAGCGGCGAGGTCTTGTTGCACCGGACGTGCAGGCAACTCACGCGCTACACAGATGACATCGTTGTCGTCGGACGCGACGAGCGATACGCGGTTCCCGGCACGCAGCTCTACCACCCACACAACGACCCAGCCTGGCTCGACCTCGGCAAGGTCCTCTCATCACGCGAACTTTGGGCAACCGCTGAAAGAACGGTCCTCCTGTTTGGTGACGTGTACTTCACCGACAATGCTGTCGCTCAAGTCATGTCGTCGACAAAAGACTGGGTCTTCTTCCTCCGCCCCGGCCACTCGAGCGTTCACACCGGACGTCCCGAGGTGTTCGGCCTCGCGTTTGACCCGTCTGCCCACGCACTGCTTGACTCGAGGCTAGAGCTGCTTGTTAAGCACAAGGTCGCCCAGTCGCGTGGAGGTTGGTGCCTGTACCGGGACATGATCCGCCCGTCGTACGGAGATAGCTTCCGCAATGACCGGCATGTCAAGATTGACGACCTCACGACAGACCTTGACTACCCAAGTGATCTTGACTCGCTCGAGGCTGCTCTCGGCGTCTTTTAGTGCTTTCTTAGTCGCCGCGGGAAAGAGGGTTTTTCCGTTGCTGCGTAAGGCTTTCGCTGTATAATCTAAATGTTAGGTTTATACACGGAACTTGTACAATATAGAGGTCTAGCCTATGCCAGCAAAAGGAAAGAAAGTCGCAACTAGGGTAGAGCACGCCTTGCTGTACACAAGGGTGTCGACACAGATGCAGGCACACGACGGACTTTCGCTGGATGCGCAAGAGCGCGAGCTCCGCCGCGCCGCCGAGCTAGCCGGGTTCTCGTCGATGGAGCTTGTCAAAGAGGCAGGCAGATCAGGCAAGAGCATCTCTGGTCGACCGGCGCTTCGCGACGCGCTTGACCGGCTGGACGCCGGCTCGGCCACGGCCATGTTTGTCACCCGGGTCGACCGCCTCGCCCGCTCAACCCAGGACTTCCTGTCGATCATCGACCGGGCCAACAAGAACGACTGGCGGATCGTCCTCCTCGACCTCAACCTCGATACGTCGACCTACCAGGGCCGGTTCGTCGTCACGATCATGAGTGCCCTGGCCGAGATGGAGCGCAACATCATCGCCGAGCGCCAGCGTGACGTCCACAAGGACCGCCGCGCTCAAGGGAAGCGCTGGGGGATCGACCTCGGCCCCAAGCCAGAGGTTGCCGACGAGGTCCGTGACAGGATCCTCCGCGAGCGCGCCGCCGGCCTGTCGTTTCACGAGATCGCACGGAGGCTTAACGCCGAGAAGGTCGAGTCAAGCCGCGGCAAGCAGTGGTACGCGATGACTGTCAAGAACGTCGTCGAGCAGGTTCGACGGTCTGGGTTGGCCGGACCGGAGGAGCCAACTCTCTCAGATTAGCTCAACTCCGGCCCGGCCGGGTTTGACGCGGATCTTCGCTTCCGCGCCAAATCACCTGGCGAATCTTGTCGCGATTCCCCAGTCTACCTCTCCTGTCGGCACAGCTCGCGGGACGAGCTGCCTACCAGAGATCTGGGCCCGTGACCCAAGTCCCTCGATCTTTTCGCCGCGGTCCGACAGCTTGCGTTGAAACGCGATCTGCGTCATCGGCTTTTCGCCACGCTCCTCGCTCCACACGCGGTAGATCGCGTACAGCGACTTGACCGGCGTCGCGGTTCCCTCCGACTCGCGCGTCTCCTCGGCGAGGAAGAAACCGATGCGGTCTTCGTTCTTGCGGTACATCTCCGCCGCCTCGCTTACGGCCGTGCACCAGCCAAGCGCATCTCGAGCGCTCGAGCCGAGCAGCTTGATCGCTCCCTCGACGGCCCACGACAAGACAGCCGGCAGCGCGCCCTCAGGGTCAAAGATGTAGTGCTTGAGGTCAGGGTCTGGATTCTCAGGAACGTTCAGCAGCGGAACGGGCCGGATGCGGCGCCACATCGCGTCATCGGTGATGATCGGCCTGTGGTTTGTCGTTACCCACAGCTTGGCGCGCGACTGAAACGTAAACGGCTTTTCGCCTGGCGAGCGCGCCGAGATCTCAGACGAGCCTGTCAGCTTCTTGATCGCGTTTTCCTTGATGCGCTCTGACTCTGGAAGCTCATCGACCCAGACCATACGCCGGCCACGAAGCTCGGCCCAGTGGTACAGGTCCGAACCGTGCGACATTCCGTCTCCCTGCGCGAGGATGCTGGAGTCAAGCGGCCACGCATACTGCTGCGTGCCCATCGCCTTGACCAGCGCCTCGACCAGCGTGTTCTTGCCAGAGCCCGGCGGGCCGTAGACAAGAAACATGATGTCGTATGTCCGAAGTCCTGTCAGCGAATATCCAGCCGCGCGTTGAAGCCACTCTTGCAGCTCCTTGTCGCCACCCGTGACAAAGTCAATAAACTGCTCCCAGCGGACGTTGCGGATTCCGGGGTTGTAGCCGACAGGCGCACGCCGTGTGATGTACAGGTCAGGTCGGCCTTTTAGCAGCTCGCCGGTGCGGAGGTCGACGACGCCGTTTGCGACGCCGATGAGGTGTTCGTCTGAGTCCCAGTTTTCAACGCCGACGATGACACGCGGGTCTGATGTCGCACTCTGGATCGCACCTTCGATGCGCGCATTTGACTTCGCCTGCTGCGCCCACTTGATCACCTCAGACTGCTTGTCAGCGTCGTCATAGTAGTGCGTCACCTCGCTCGCGATGATCGGCGCGATCTTCTTGGCGAGCTCCTGCATCTCGAGGTTTTCAACGTCTGGCTTCCAGTAGCTTCCGTTCCAGTGAAACCAGCCAAGGCCAGGGGTGTAGCGGACGGCCGCGCCGAAAGAGTCAACAAGCCGCCGGCCGTTGCCGGTGTCTGTAAGCGTGCGCTTGCCGGGCTCTCCGCCGTCACCCTCGCTAAGCGCGTCGGGGTCGAGCGGAACATCGATGTTCGAGAGGCTGCTCGCGGACGCAAGCGAGTCTCCGTCCTCGACCGCAGCCGCGATGATTCCGCCGATTGTTCCTGGAAGCGTGGATGACGCCGGCTGAGTTGACTTGATGCTATCAGCAGTTTTCTTCGACTGCGCGAGGAGCGCGTGCGACTCTTCCTGAGACCGCTTTGCCCACTCTTGAAGCCCGGGCCAGATCTTTTCGGTCCGTGGGTTATCGACGACAAATTGGATCGCTCGACGGACGTGCATGAGCAGCCCGCCTGGACCTTCAAGCGGCAGTGGCGGACGAACCTTCTCGGCGTTAAACCGAATCATCATCGTCTCGACAGCAAGCCTGCCCGCCTCGGTGTTGACCGGAAACTTGTTTGCCAGCGCGCACGTCATCGAGTAGATGTCGACAGCTCGCGATCCCTCGTCGATGCCTTCTTCAAGCAGTCGGTCGATGTCGATGCGCTCACCAGCAAAGTCAAGCTCATTAAGAAACGTCCAGTCTCCTTGACCGACATCAGTGCCAGACCTGCGGTTGCGCTTGCGAAGAGCGTTAAGTAGCTCTTCTGGAGCCTGTGCCATCTCGGTCTCCCACGGAGCCTTGCCCAGGGCCCAGTTGTAGCAGACGCCAGAGAAGTGGCGCGACGGCGCGATAAGTACATATCCGTTGTGCTTGATGTCGATCCCGTTGAGCCCAGACTTCTTGAGGTTGCCTAGTAGAACTTCTGACGGGTCACACCGGTAGAAGAGGTGACGACCTCGTATAGATCTACCGCCGATAGAGTACTGCCCGGTTATCGCCTCGACCGTCGGCGGAAGAGCTCCGTCAACAAGTGACTCAAACTTCTCGAAAGAGTCAGGCCCACCCGACCGCGGGTCAATGTCGATGACAAAGAACCCGCTTGGGCGACAGTACACGGCGATGTTGTTTTCAGAGAGCTCTCCAGACTCGGGCCACCACTGCTGGACGGTATTTTCGTCTGGAGTCGCCTGCGCATTCCACTCCTTGACTCGCGGATGCTTGCCGACGTCTTTTGGCTCAGGGTGCGAGCTGCCGCATGTGCACCGGCCGTTGATGATGCCGTAGCACGGCAAAATGTGCCAACCCTGCCGGGCGTACCAAAGCGCGGCGTTGCCTAAGCGACCAGAGGCTGATTCCCAATCCGTCATTTGCATGTTTTCTTTCGTTGAGAGAGTTTTTCATCCGCCGAAGTGCGGGAGGCAACTATAACACAGGTTGCTGCCAAACATGCGGACATCTAAGAAACTTTTTAAGAACATACAAAAGATATCACTCATGGCATTGCAATGTGATATTGTATGATACGGAGATTAGTATAGTAGCCACAACACGGAGAGGTCCAACATAGTGGGCGAGCTTCTTAACCAGATCAAGACAGAAAAGGTTCGTCACGGCAAAAAGTCAAGACTTGCCGACATCCTTGAAAAGCTGCCAAAAGACCAGCGAAAAGACTTCATCGCCGCGCTCGACGACCACTCGATCTCGGCGTCAAAGATATGCAAGGTCATGGCGCGCCACGGCCACAAGATCACACCCGAGATAGTTTCACGGTACCGCCGCGGCCACCTAAGGACGGACCTCCATGAAGTTCAATGACGAGATCAAGGCTCAAGACGAGATAGACGAGCTGCGCAGGGCGCTCAAGCTCGCGCAGGCCGCGGAATACAAGGCAAAGCGCAAGAACGAAGAGATTGTCGAGGCGGTGTATGTCGCTGCACGCGATGCCGCGCTCGCTGCCGGTAGGGGAAAGTCTCTTACCGTAAAGTCTGCGTCTCCGCAGCGGCAAAAGAAAGCTACAAAAGAAACCGCCGAGGTCGTGCTTGCGCACGCAACTGACTGGCAGCTCGGTAAGAAAACAGTGTCTTACGGCATAAAAACATGCGGCGACCGCATGTCGCAGTTTACCGAAAAAACAATACACCTCACAAACATCCAGCGCGCCGACCACCCCGTGGACGAGATGGTGCTGATGTTCGGCGGCGACATGGTCGAAGGAATCACGATCTTTCCAGGGCAGGCCTGGGAGGTCGAGGCGCATCTGTTTGAGCAGCTGTTTGAGGCCGCGCGCATCATGGAGATGATGGTCCGCACGTTTTCTGAGCACTACAGCAAGGTCAGCGTCGTGTGCGAGTTCGGCAACCACGGCCGACTTGGCCGCAAGGGCGAGCTGCCGGCGCACGACAACATCGACGCGATGGCGTACCGCATCGCGCAAGACAGGACGCGTGACGTGAAAAACGTCACATGGCAGATGTCCAATGACTGGTATCAAATCGTGACGGTTGGAAGCTACAAGGCGCTCTTGGTCCACGGTGACGAAATAAAATCATTCGGTGGAAACACTCCTGCTTTCGGAATACTTCGCAAGGCCAACGCATGGGCGACTGGAGTGGTCGAGGACTTTCAAGACGTATATATGGGTCACTGGCACACGCCGATGGCACTTACCATGGCTAACGGCGGGCGCGTCTTCGTGACAGGCTCGCCCGAGTCGCACAACGAATACGCTCGCGAGTTCATCGCGGCGGTCGGCAAGCCGTCGCAGCGCGTGCACTTCATCGACCCGTCGCGCGGGCGCGTCACGGCCGAGTACGTCGTCTGGCTTGACTAAAAGCTAAAATAGAAGACGCACGACGCGTGTAAGATACGCGCGTGCCACAGTCAAGAGGCCTAAAGAAGCAGTCAAAAAGCGGCGTGCTGTCTTCTGTCTCTGACAAGGTGGAAAAGTGCCTTGAAGACAACCAGCTCGAAGATCTCACCAGGACAGCCGCGGTTTGGTCCGCGATGCTTGACCTCGAGTCAACCATGCTTCCGTCTCAGGTTGCTGCGCTACTGTCAGTCTATAGCACTATCAGAGCGACAACACTTGTCGACGCAGAAGAGCACTGGACAGATGCCGCCGTGCTTTCAGTCGCCGCCGCTCATGCAGACATTGCCGCAATATCGGCCAGCAAAGAGCTCAACATACAGCAGGATACGGATTTGCCTGATGCGCCGGCAAAGATCGGGTTTGCCTCAAGCATTAGCAATCAACAGCAGTCTTAGATGTTACTATCTCCTTCTAGGTTTCTAGCGACTCGCGCCCTAAAAACGCCTATCTGTACGGAGAATAAATGAGCTGGTCTGAGGACATCGTCACGCGCGTCGTCACTGGAACATACACCACCTCCGCTGGCGTCGCCGCGATCGGCACTGTAACGTTTACTCCGACCGTCGTCGTGTATGACGACAATGACGCTGTCCTCGTCCCGACGCCTATCGTCGAGACACTCGACGCGTCAGGCAGCTTTGAGGTCGAGCTTCCGACCACAGACAACCCTGAGCTTACTCCGGCGGGGTGGGCGTGGCAGGTAAGCGTCACGCTCAACGGAGTCGCGCCGTTCAAGTTCAACATCTTGCTTCCTTACGGCGACGGCACAGAGGTCGAGCTTGACACAGTCACTGTCACGTCGTCTGCGACGACATCAACACGCGGCCCGATCGGCCCGGTCGGCGCGACCGGTCCAGCCGGTGCGACAGGACCGACAGGTGCAACCGGACCGCAGGGACCAGCAGGTGGACCAACTGGTCCGACCGGCGCTACTGGCCCTGCTGGAACAATAGGTGTTAACGGCGCAACAGGCCCGACAGGCCCGACTGGTCCAATCGGCCCATCAGGCGGGCCGACAGGACCGACAGGTGCAACCGGCTCAACAGGAGCACTTGGTCCGACTGGTCCGACAGGCGCTCAAGGTGTTCAGGGTATCCAAGGTATCCAAGGTATCCAAGGTGTTCAAGGTGACACAGGGCCGACTGGAGCGCAAGGTATTCAAGGCATCACAGGCCCGACTGGAGCGCAAGGTATCCAAGGCGTCACCGGCCCGACGGGTCCGACTGGAGCGCAAGGTATCCAGGGCGTGCATGGCGTCACTGGTCCAACAGGCGCGCAAGGTATCCAGGGTGTACAGGGCGTCACTGGTCCAACAGGTCCAACAGGTGCGCAAGGTATCCAGGGCGTGCAGGGTGACACAGGACCGACTGGACCCACTGGTGCGCAAGGTATCCAAGGCGTGCAGGGCGTCACCGGCCCGACGGGCGCGACAGGCTTAACTGGCTCGACCGGTCCTACTGGTCCGCAAGGTACGCAAGGTGTCACAGGTCCTACAGGTCCACAAGGACAAACAGGACCACAAGGTGACACCGGCCCACAGGGCGTGCAGGGTATCCAAGGTATCCAAGGTGTTCAAGGTGACACAGGGCCGACAGGTGCGACGGGTGCGCAAGGTATCCAAGGCATCACAGGCCCGACTGGAGCGCAAGGTATCCAAGGCGTCACCGGCCCGACGGGTCCGACTGGAGCGCAAGGTATCCAGGGCGTGCAGGGTGACACAGGACCGACTGGACCCACTGGTGCGCAAGGTATCCAAGGGGATACAGGTCCCACAGGTCCGCAGGGCATCCAAGGTGTCACTGGCCCGACGGGTCCGACAGGCGCGCAGGGACAATCATCGGCATTCTATAACTACAAGATTGACACCGACACGACGAGCGGTAACCCTGGCACGGCGAAGATCGCCTATAACAACGCGACGCAGACGTCGGCGACACAACTGCAGATCAACCACATCGACGGTGACGGGTACGACATCGACCTGTTCCTCGGGCTGATCAAGACAGGCGACGTCATCACAATCCAAGATGCTGGAAACTCAGCAAACTACCAGCGCTTTAGGTGCAACGGCACTGTAACAGACAACGGCAACTCGTGGCTTGATGTTCCCGTCGCCTATGTCGACTCTGGCGGCACAGGCGCCAGCGGGTTTGCCGATGACCTCAATGTTATCCTCGTTCTTATCAACGTCGGCGCGACCGGCCCGACAGGCCCGCAGGGCGTCCAAGGTGTTACCGGCCCGACAGGACCAACAGGTGCGCAAGGCATCCAAGGTGTTACCGGTCCAACAGGTCCGCAGGGCGTGCAGGGCGTCACTGGCCCGACCGGACCGCAGGGTGACACAGGACCGACAGGTCCGCAGGGTGACACTGGTCCCACAGGCCCGCAAGGTATCCAAGGCGTCACAGGCCCGACGGGTCCGACAGGCGCAACAGGCGACACCGGCCCACAAGGTGACACCGGCCCACAGGGCGTGCAGGGTATCCAAGGTATCCAAGGTGTTCAAGGCGTTACCGGACCGACAGGCCCACAGGGCGTGCAGGGTATCCAAGGTATCCAAGGCGTCACAGGTCCTACCGGCCCGCAGGGCGAGATCGGACCTACAGGCCCGCAGGGCGTGCAGGGTATCCAAGGTATCCAAGGTGTTCAAGGTGACACAGGACCCACAGGCCCGCAGGGTGTGCAGGGCAACACAGGCGACACAGGGCCTACAGGCGCCACTGGCGCGACCGGCGATACTGGTCCTCAAGGAGACCTAGGTCCGACAGGCGCGACAGGCGACACTGGTCCCACTGGCCCGACAGGACCGCAAGGCGTCACAGGACCTACTGGCGCGACAGGCGACACAGGACCGACTGGTGCAACTGGCGACACAGGACCACAAGGACCGACAGGTCCGCAAGGAGTCCAAGGCATCCAAGGAGTACAAGGCATACAAGGTATCCAAGGTGTTACCGGACCGACTGGTCCGCAAGGTGACACCGGTCCTACAGGCCCGCAAGGCGACACTGGTCCGCAGGGCGACACTGGTCCGCAGGGTGACACCGGTCCGACAGGCCCACAGGGCGTGCAGGGTGACACAGGACCGACTGGACCCACTGGTGCGCAAGGTATCCAAGGGGATACAGGTCCCACAGGTCCGCAGGGCATCCAAGGTGTCACTGGCCCGACTGGCCCAACAGGCGCGACAGGCGACACTGGTCCCACTGGCCCGACAGGACCGCAGGGTATCCAAGGTGCAACAGGGCCTACAGGCGCGACCGGCGCCACAGGACCGCAAGGGACGGGTGTCACAATCCTCGGTAGCCTCAACGACGAAACAGAGTTGCCAGGATCTGGAAATCCTGGCGACGGCTACCTCATTGGCGGTGACTTGTACGTCTGGGATGACGTCAATAGCGAGTGGGACAACGTCGGTTCGATCCAAGGACCTACTGGTCCGCAAGGTCCAACAGGACCCACAGGCGCGACGGGAGACACCGGTCCGACAGGACCTACAGGTGCGCAAGGTATCCAGGGAGATACAGGCCCGACGGGACCGCAGGGCGTTCAGGGTGAGACAGGTCCAACAGGACCCACAGGCGCGACGGGCCTAACCGGTCCAACCGGCGCGCAGGGTATCCAAGGAGATACAGGTCCGACAGGCCCGCAGGGTATCCAAGGCGAGACTGGACCTACTGGCCCACAGGGTGACACCGGTCCGACGGGACCGCAGGGCGTTCAGGGTGAGACAGGTCCAACAGGACCCACAGGCGCGACGGGAGACACTGGTCCGCAGGGCGACACTGGCCCGCAAGGCGTGCAGGGTATTCAGGGCGTTCAGGGTGTCCAGGGTGACACAGGACCGACTGGTCCGCAGGGAATCCAAGGCGAGACTGGACCTACAGGCCCACAGGGTGACACTGGGCCTACTGGTCCACAAGGTGACACAGGACCGACTGGTCCGCAGGGTGACACCGGTCCGACTGGTCAGCAGGGTGACACCGGCCCAACAGGCCCGCAGGGTGACACAGGACCGACTGGTCCGCAGGGCGAGACTGGACCACAAGGAACAACAGGCCCGCAGGGCGTGCAGGGTATCCAAGGTATTCAAGGTGTCCAAGGTGACCAAGGAATTCAAGGACCGACAGGTCCAACCGGCCCGCAGGGTTCAGTCGGCGATACAGGGCCGCAGGGTGACACCGGCCCAACAGGCCCGCAGGGTGACACAGGACCGACTGGTCCGCAGGGAATCCAAGGCGAGACTGGACCTACTGGCCCGCAAGGTGACACAGGACCGACAGGCCCGCAGGGTATCCAGGGAGACACTGGCCCAACAGGACCGCAGGGTGACACTGGCCCTCAAGGCGACACAGGACCGACTGGTCCGCAGGGAATCCAAGGCGAGACTGGACCTACTGGCCCGCAAGGTGACACAGGACCGACAGGCCCGCAGGGCGTGCAGGGTGACACCGGCCCGCAAGGTGTCCAAGGAGTCACAGGTGCAACTGGTCCACAAGGTGGATTTGGCGGAGCCTCATTTGACTATACATTTAACTCAGCTACAACAGGCGATCCTGGAACCGGTGGATTACTCTTTAACAACACAGATCTGACTCTTGCTTCATCGATGCACATCGACGACGAGGCAGACGGCATGATCGACATCCAGCCGTTCTTGCGCACTATCGACGACAGCACGTCGCCGATCAAGGGTCACTTCAAGATCTACAACAAGACAAACCCAGACGACTTTTCGATCTTTACAATCAGCACGCTCGTTGAGCAGGCAGGATACTTCGACGTCGCGTGCACACACATCAGCGGTGCAACTGGCTTTAGCAGCGGCGAGGACGTCGTCATCACATTTGCTCGCACGGGCGACGTCGGCGCACAAGGACCGACAGGTCCAACCGGCCCGACTGGTGCCGCGTCTACAGTCACCGGTCCGACAGGCCCCACCGGGCCGCAGGGTGTGCAGGGTGAAACTGGACCTACAGGCCCGCAGGGTGACACTGGTCCAACCGGTCCTCAAGGCGTCACAGGTCCGCAAGGACCGACAGGTCCGACAGGCGCAAGCGGAGAGCAAGGTGGCCAAGGCGACACCGGCCCGACTGGTCCGACAGGCCCGCAAGGCGACACTGGTCCGCAGGGCGACACTGGTCCGCAGGGTGACACCGGTCCGACTGGTCAGCAGGGTGACACCGGCCCAACAGGCCCGCAGGGTGACACAGGACCGACTGGTCCGCAGGGCGAGACTGGACCAACTGGCCCACAGGGTGACACCGGTCCGACAGGCGCGCAAGGCGACATTGGACCAACTGGTCCGCAAGGTCTTACAGGTCTCGAAGGTGACACCGGCGACACAGGCCCAACGGGTCCGACTGGCGCAACCGGCGCAGCGTCTAATGTCACAGGACCGACCGGTGCAATTGGTCCGACTGGTCCGACTGGCCCTGCCGGATCAACAACGGTGTCTGACTCCGCGCCGAGCTCGCCGACTGAAGGTCAGCTCTGGTTTGAGTCTGACACCGGCAAGACATACATCTACTTCGACAACTCGTGGGTGCAGGTCTGATATGCACAGGCGTTGTAGTATCTATAAAGTCCAAGCGCGCAATGTAGGCAGGTCTTACCGTGGCAATTAATTTTCCAAATAGCCCGTCTGTCAACGACACGCACACGGTCGGCAACCGACGTTGGATCTGGACCGGCTCAACCTGGGACCTTGATAGAGACTACATCAACGACCTCGAGGACGTCAGTATCACGGGCCCTGCCAACGGCCAGCTTCTTGTCTACGACGGCACCGACTGGAAAAACGAGGTCATGCCGTCAAACGAGCCGATGGGCCATGAGGACATCACCGAGAGCACTATCTCGTTTAACAACGCATCGCGCACGTTTACAATCACACCAACCGGCGCGTCGTTCACCGTGTGGGTGCAGGGTAAGCGATTTGTAAAGACGACGTCGCAGTCAGTCCAGGTGCCTAACAACACCGGTCTGTACTACATCTACTTTAACTCATCCGGAACCCTCGCGCAGAAGACAACGTACTTTACGTGGGACCAAGACGCTCCAACAGCTTATGTCTATTGGAATTCTGGAACTGGTGCGGCCTACTACGTTGCAGACGAGCGGCACGGAATCACTCTTGACTGGCAAACGCACGAGTATCTGCACCGCACACGGGGAGCAGTCATCGCGTCCGGCTTTGGTGCAACCGACTACACAATTACAGGCGACGGTTCACTCGATACTCACGCGCAGATCACTCTTACCGGTGGAACGTTCTTTGACGAAGACATGGAAATTGTCATTGTTGACGACCCAACACCGGCTGCAAATACATTTGAGCAGGATCTTACGATCGCTAAGATTCCGATGTTTTACCACTCAGGTTCGACCGGAGCGTGGATAGCAGACACGGCGACAGAATTTCCGATGAAGCAGGGCGCGCTTCGTGCCCGCTACAACTTAAACACCGCCGGGACGTGGTCAACAGCCGACATCACGTCAAATGACTTCGGTATCACCTGGATCGTTGCGACAAACAACATCGGTAATCCAATCATCGGTATTCTTGGCCAAGAAAACTACAACACGATCGGCGCTGCCGAAGCGGCGTCGTGGGACGACCTTAACCTTACAAACTTTCCGTCTGTAGAGTTCCGCCCGCTGTACAAGGTCATCTACCAGACAAACAACTCGTACGCGAGCACGCCGCACACGCGACTTCGTGGAGTCTGGGACCTCCGCCAGATCGGCGCGGTTGGCGCCGGATACACCGCAAACCCAGTATCAGACCACGGTCTGCTTTCTGGACTTGCTGATGATGATCACACGCAGTATCTCACGACTGGCCGACACGACGTCCATGACCACAGCACCGCACTCGGCACGGCGTCGCTCGGTGACCTGGGTGACGTCACGGTCACAGGTCCCGCCAACGGCGAGATCCTCCGCTACAACGGCACACAGTGGGTCAATGACTCGTTCACACCGGTCGCAAACGCAAACCTCGCGGACCTCGCGGACGTCAACGTCACAGGCCCTTCTGGGCCGGTTGACGGTGAGTACCTGCGCTGGAACGGCACCGCCTGGGTCAACGACGACATCGACCTCGGCGCTGACACGGTTGGCAACTACGTCGCCTCGGTCTCTGCTGGAACAGGCGTGTCGATCACCGGTCCGACAGGCGAGGGCGCGACGCCCACGATCTCCATCGGACAGGCCGTCGGTACAACTGATAACGTCACGTTCAACGACGTCATCGTCTCCGGTAACCTCACCGTAAGCGGAACATCGACGACGCTCAACACCGAAAACCTCTATGTCGAGGACAACTTCGTCACTCTTAACTACGGCGCAACAGGCGCCGCCGCTCTTGACGCAGGCATCGAGGTCGAGCGCGGCACCGACCCCAACGTTGCGATCCGCTGGAATGAAACGCAGAATTACTGGGAGTACACAAACGACGGCACAACGTACTACCAGCTTCAACCAACCGGACCGACCGGACCGACCGGGGCGACAGGTGCAGCAAGCACTGTCACCGGTCCGACTGGTCCTCAGGGTGGCACGGGTCCAACCGGCGCAACAGGCGACACCGGTCCGACGGGACCGCAGGGCATCCAAGGTGTCACCGGTCCGACTGGTCCTCAGGGTG
>Ga0214923_10002388_pt1 | contig 25077 bp, 30 predicted proteins | sample LL1510_MetaG_FD_177993 | JGI IMG/M metagenome (GOLD analysis project Ga0214923, IMG submission 177993) | Freshwater microbial communities from Lake Lanier, Atlanta, Georgia, United States - LL-1510 | ecosystem: Environmental > Aquatic > Freshwater > Lake | place: USA: Georgia | collected...
CCACGGCAAATCTTTTGGCAGGTCTTCTTTTACTCCATCTTGAAATACATATTTTTTCCATATTTCTTTATTTTTGGAATATGGAAAATACCGTCGTATGAATTCTACAGATAGAACAGATGCCCATGCGTATCGACCCAAATGACTTTCTTCAATTGCTTTCAAAAGAGTTTTTTCCAAGTCTTTTTTGTATGCGTCATGACCTTCTAACCAATCACAATCAAAGTCGCAATTTGAAGCACATTTTGAACATCCACACTTGTAGCAGTCTTCACAGAATACTCCGTCGTTATTTAGACAATTATTGGAACATGCTATACAAGAATATTGTTCCAATAAACTTTCAAGTTCTCTAAAACGATAGGTAATTTCAGTGGCATTCAGAATATTTTGAAACAGGCGTCTTAGGTTTTCCTCATTTTCCATTCAAATTTATATTACTTTTCTCACAGTTATTTAAAATAGGTCTTTTTACACGAAATACTTTAAATAGAACACGCAAGCCTTAACTAATGGCAGAATCTATTGATGGGAATGTATCATATAATTATGAGAAATCGGACACGTATTTTTTATTTCCAGAAAGTTCACGAAATATAGAAACAACCATTATTCCAATGTATGGAGACGCATTTGAATTTTGCGGACTTATCGTTAAAACAATTCTTTCGCCAGAGGATTTCCTCAACCAGATTGATAATATTCAAATTATAAATTCTAATTACTCAATTGTAAATGTTCCAAAATGTCTGCTACAAACTGTATCTACGGTACGAAGATGTGGGGAATATCTGAATGTTAATATTGATATGACACCCTTTATAGGTGAAATAAACATGATTGGTTTGAGTTTTCATTCTCAGAAAATCAAACTAAATTTATTAAGCATAGAAAATATTAAAGAAGTAAATTTTATCATTAATTACTTGTGTTTCAATCATAATCAAAGAGTATTAAGGGCACGTGCTGAAATAAAATCACCCTATCAATCAATTCTTGGGGCAAAAGCAGAAGAACCATGTCAAGAGTATAGTTTTTCTATTCAAGCACCCAATACGAAAGGATATTTTATTTACGGAAATATTAATTCTCTTCAAAGAGTCAAACTCGTTTATAATGGAATTGAACGATGGAACTATTCAAGAGAGATGCTAAACTTTATAGGAAATCGTATAAATGATAATCTTCTATATCTTCCGCATAATTCCAGGACTGATTGGAAAGATAGGGACCCACAATCATATGTGGGTGCTATTGTAACTCAAAATGATGTCGATATGACTTTTTTGGCACCTAAGAAACACGATATTGAACTTTTTTTTCAAGAACCACAACCGAAAGTAGAATTGTATACATTAAGTCATAATGTTTTTATAACAAAAGATGGTCTGGGTCATTCCAAATTTAATAGAGGATCAGTTTTACTAAACAAAATTCAAACAAATCCCACACAATAAAAATTGGGAAATGTCATGTCAGGAAGGAATTAAAGGATTGATGTATTAATTAATAATGACAGACGACATTTATGATTTTTATAGAAATCCTCCTAAAACAAAACACGATATAAGAAACTATTTGACATCTTGGTTACAAGATACAAATGATGTATCTACTTTATCAATACGAGGTGAAATTTTTATTCAAGAAAAAGGGTTTCGTCGAGGATTTCATCAACATAGTGTATTTCGTAGTTTGTTAACAAATCAATATGTATGGTGGGTATATGAAGATTTTGATTTAAAGATGTTTCCTCAAAATCGATTTTCTACATATGAATCAATGTTAGAACATGTAATAAATAATTATTTTGTGATGTGGAAGTTAGATAAATAAACATTTCATCTGCCCAAATGATAGGCGTGGTGTTTATCAGTCAAAGAAGTAATTTTAATGCTCAAAGTATGTATTGGATATTTCATTCAATCGCAAATATCCGTTGTAAAACGCCATTCTAGAAAAATATTACCATAAAGGTAAAGCTTTGAGCGGATTAATCCACACGGATCTCATATTTTAAGAAATTATTTGGATTGAACTCTTCTGGAGATAAATATCTAAATTCTCTATTTTTATTATCAGAAAAATAAAGTTCCTCCCATAAACTATTATCATTATTTCGCCTATAAATCTTAAAATTTCTAGATGTAGTCATAAATAAATCTGGATTGTTTGGCATATTTGCAGGAAATTTATAGACATAATATCCTAGAAATGTAAATGTATCAGTTTCCATTATAATTATTTTAAATTTAATAATGCGCACTCTTTAAGTGTCCATTTTTAATATCCAAGGATTTAATAGATGGTAAATTTATTGGTCAAAAACGGATGACAGAAAATTACCCGAAAATACCTGTATTAAAGATGAGTCGCTTAAAATTATTAAAGATGTCTTTGTCCGTTCCTCGTTTTCATCCGTCGGAAATTGCAGCAGTTCTTGGACTTAATCCATACAAGTCAAAAAAGGATGTTCTTTTGCGCGTAATGGGGAAGATGCCTCAATTTAAGGGTAAAATTGATGTACCTCCAACAGACAGGGAACTTGTAGAGAGAGCTCCTCCAGAATTGAAGGTTGGACTCCAATCGGCAATTTATGCCGCGACTGTTGCAACTTCTGACTATGAGATTCGTAAAGTTATTGAGACGTATGAAAAATCAGTTCGTGAAAACGGCACAGAAGTGGACGAAAAGACAATTCAGGCACTTGCTTCCGAGATTCAAAAACAGCGGGGGGTTCGTTTGGAATCTCGTGCCGAAGACAATTTTGGAGGTGTCGTATCTCGGTCAGAATATGTCAAGTTTTCATGTCCTCAATACGAAATTACTGGATATATTGACGGCATGCGAGACGGAAAAGTTGTTGAAACAAAGAATCGCAAGAGATTTTGGAAAGAACCCCCTGCATACGATTTTATCCAACTTCGCTGCTATATGAAAATGAAGGGTGAGGTCGATGGAATACTTTTGGAAAATTTCCCTGCAAATGAACCTCGAGTTACAGAGGTTGCATGGAGTTCTTCGGAATGGGATAACATTCATAGCGGTCTTTTGAATGTTTGTGATGAAATTACGAGATTTGACGGACAAAAGAGAATATCAGATTATTATAAATGAGTCTTGATCCAGCAGAAGCATCACAAATGGTGAACAAATACGACCCGTTTGTTCCACCCGTAAACCCCCCAGATTCACCAAAAGACACAAAGAGCAAGGTTGTGTCTCTGGTTCTTTTTGTTTTCGGAATTCTTTGGGCAGGGTTCGGACTTGTTGCGTTTGTATTTTCCCTGGTATGCTTTGGTTACTCGGGTAGTGTACTGGAAAAAATAGTTGGCGTTGTCTTGGCACTATTGTTTGGTCCATTTTATTTCATTTATTACTTTGCCTCGGCCTCGTATTGTAAACGCATGCCCCCTGCTATTTTCTAAATATAATATAAACATGTATTCATTGAAAAAGATGGTTGCTGCTGCGAAAAAAACGCTCAAGCGGGTTGTTGGATCCCGCAAACGTAGACATACTCGCCGTCGTCGTTAAACTCCTCCCGATCGTCGTTAAACTCCTCCTATTCAATGTCTGCTCGCAATTGAAAGTTCTTCCACCCGCCGTACGGGTACTTTCCGTAGCGTAGTTCAATTTCTTTTTGCATTTCAGACACTTTCCAGTCTCTTGTTCCGCGGTTGGATTCCCACCAACTCTTGAAAACATCTGTCAAATTCGAACGACGCACGCCAATGACTTCTTCTTCTGACTCTGGAACACGAGTACATTCGTTGATAAACTTTTGAATGGCATTGTTTTCTTCGCGGTATTCGTTGGTATATTCCAGAACTTCTGGAGGAGGAACAAGTTCCGTCATGTGATATTTCTTATAGAGATGAATGAGGTAAGCAAGAAAACAACGACCCCATTCTTCTGATTTTACCTTGCGTTCAATAGAGGGGTCCATTCGAAACTCGTTTGGTTTTGATGGATCGGGATTCGAAACAAACTTGGATACAAAATTAATGACGCAGAAGCGGCGCCAAGTACCGCCATCGTTGGTATTAATCTTTGGTTTCTCATTACAAGCAAGATGAATCTTGCACTGCAATTCAAACTCAACCATGCTCTTTGAACCTGAATACAAGTCGCGTGCCAAGATTTTTTCTGAAGACGTGAGTTCCTTCATGAGTCCAGTATTCAATGGCACTGCTTCGTCGGGTTCTTGCATACTTACAAATCGACGTCCCTTCAAACGAATAATTTCCGGGGCAGCAGATGATGCCTTGTTACGTTGTTGAGTCAGCAATGATATAGGAACCTTACATGCATAATCTCCGAGTGCAGTTTCGATAAGACAAATCAACATGGATTTTCCGTTGGAACCAACACCTGTCAGAATATGAAATTTTTGATTTCCAACACCATTCAAAGTCCTTGCTAGATGCTGCTTCACATACTTTCTGACTGCCTTGTTGGGAAGAATGCGGTGCATAAATTCTTTAATCTCTGGCCATTCTCTATAAGACGTGTGTGAAATTTCTTCATTGTAGTCCAATCCAGTTGAAAAGGAAATACAATCTTCTGGGCGTCCTTCGCGGAACTTGTTTGTTTCCAAATCAAAGACACCATTACGAAATCCAAGCAGGTGCCTATTTTCATCAACCTTCTTCACAAATGTTTCGTCCAAGAATAGTTCTCGACATTCCTTCATGACATTTTCCTTGAATCCAGTCTTTTTGAGAAGACCTGCAACTTTTAGTATATCATTGTGACGAAGCGTCATCTCGCAAAAGTTACAACCACATTCTTTTGGTTCTTTTGCGCTACATTCGGCAAGAGAACCGTCTGTCAGTTTGTTACCATAATAGGATGCTCGTTCAATATATAGTTTCCAAATTCGAACAGACAATTCCTGTTGTAATTGAATTCCCTTGTCGAGTTCAACCCATCCATGACCCATGAACTTGAACCATACATTTTTACCATAGTTTACGCACTTGTACTCATCTCGGAATTTCGCATATACCACAGATGCAACATCATATTCGGCACCAGAACGAGAGGCATCAATCTTGCGAATAATGTTATTCTTTTCGATAACCAAGTACTGTTCGGGATTGTCCGTTCTAGACCAGAACAATAATGATCCAATACTAAGACGACGACCATCATTTTGAAGTTTAAACGATGCCCATTTTGTCATACACTCTCGAACCTTGAAATCAGCATACCTGCGACTGAAATCTTCGAATACTTCATACATGGCATCGTCTGCCCAAATATTCTTTAGACAAATACCAACTTCAATCCACGCTGCATATGTATTACAACGTTCATTACCAAGATTTGCAACGTGGTCTCGCACATGCTGTAATTCTTCTACAGATAATGGACGAACGGTAATGTTGACTGGAGAACTATCGCGAGATCCAGGAAGACGACGTTCAAAAGGACGTCCGCGCTGTGGCAACATTGCTCGCCCTCCAGAAATGTGTACATTTGTAGGATCCTCTCCAGAAGAGTACTTTGCCTTTGCTTCTTCCGTCATGGGTGTCTCGTCGTCATCATTGAATTCGCGTGTGTTTAGATGTTTTAGAAAGTTTACATCAAACGGAGGCAAGGATAATTCACTAGTTTCAGTTCCACTGACTTGAATGACGTGTGCTGGCAAATATGGCAATCCGTGCGGTTTGCATGCTCCGTCCATGTAAAATCCAGAACTACGCTTGGCAACTGCGACATCGTATACTTTTGACCAATCCTTCTCTTTCAGCGGAACTTCTCCAAAGATTTCTCCCATATATGTTAGCATAATGTCACGTACTTCGCATTCAACATACTTGTTTGTTCGTAGTGCTGGAACGCGAACATGAACTCCGCCGGAAAGAGTATCTGGTTTGTTTTCTTTGAGACAGGGTTTCTTCTTTTCTGAAAACACAACACAGACTGGATCTTCAAACAGCAAGAACTTGTGTAATGTTTCCACGTAGAGTTTTGCAAACTTGTTAAGTTGCTCTACACTGTGTTGATTGCTTGTAATTTCTTGACTATACAGGAAATCCAAATCGACCTTTGGACAACCAATCTTTGAGGGTGCCTCCACCAGACTTATTTTATTGCGATGCACTTCCACATGGTCGTAGAACAACTCGTAAAACTCCTTTTCGTCATCTTCACCGATAAAGTATTTACCTTTTGACGCTCCGAGACCAAAGTGGGTAAATGGAGAACCGTCTGTCGTCTGTCGGTGGCGCTCGAGAAAATTAACGAGTCCCCCTGCTGCCGACATTTTTGAGATTGTATGTAAAACGACAATATATTAAGTGTGTTCGTTTTGAACGCACAAAATTGTTTTTATATAGCGAAAACGAATATAAACCTTTTATATATTTAAAATAGCAAGAATGAAGTTTTGTAAAATCTGTGAGAATATGCTGTATGCACTTGAGGACAATGATGCGGGCACTGTTCAATTCAAGTGCCGAAAGTGTGAGTATTTTGAACCAATTACTCACGAGAATCCAATTGTGTACGAACACAATTTAAAAGAGGACACTGCGGCGCGTCTCGTTGTGAATCCGTACTTGGCACAAGATCCAACACTGCCTCGGTTTGATACAATTGCGTGTCCAAATGGGCACGTTGGCAACGTTGTAGGAGTGAAAGTTGATGTTCAAAACGTTGTCTGGATGTATCAGTGTGGCGAGTGCAAAGTATCTTGGAAACAAGCAAGTCGTCGTTCATAAAATATAGAATAAAAATAATGGAAAGAAAGTTTTGCAATTGTATCAAGAGTGTTGCTTCAAAACTAAAATCGCGCAAGGAGGGTTCTGCCATAGCAGTGTGTACCACAAGACTTCTTTGGCCTCATGGCAAAACTCTCAAATCTGTTTCATGTAAGAAAAGAATGCTTCTCAGAACTCAAAGACGCAAAAATAAAAAATAAAATCCTGTAAGAATGGACATTCCATACAGTGCGCCGTGAAAAAATCCCCGATTATACTCCTTTTTTAACTCTTCACGAAAAACTATTTCTAAAGTCTTCATTAAATAACTCATGACAAAAACGTGTAAATCTGGATATATTCTGCGCAAGGGGTATACCCGCAAAACGGGGACGCGCGTTCGCCCTGCTTGTATTGCAGATCTTGGAGCAAGGGGTAAGGGACCTCGGAGAATTGGTACTTTGAAAAAAGGCAAACTTGCACAGTTTGGATATTCAGCAAAAAAGAGTGCTCGCGCTAGACATGCTGCATTGAATGCTGCAGTTAAAAAATATGGTCCCCTGTCTGTATATCGCAAACTAAATGCTGTTGCAGTATATACTAAAAGAACCTCGCCATCGGCATCCAAAGTTTTCCTTCAAGACAGGGCATTCGTTGGAAAAAAGGTAGGTTATAAAGAATAAATGTCATTTGCAACAATGATTCAAGTGAAGAAAACTGTTCCGGGAATCGACGGAAAAATGATGGAGGTTAAGCGTTTTGAACGCGGAATATCTGGATTTTCGACAGTGGAAGATGCAAAAAAACACTATGCAAGAAATCCTAGAGTTGAAACGATACGAGTCATTGATGATAAGGGCAATACTGTATATGAAGGTAGTCCTTTCAGCAGCGGCGGACGCAAAACTCGTCGTTCAAAACGAATTAATAAAAGAAGATATACTAAGAGAAGATAAAAATGTTTGTCTCTAGAAATGAAATTGTTGCTTCCCAAGAAAAACCGCGAATTACGGAACCTTATTATACAAAGTATGAATACACAACTCTTCTTGCTTTGAGAGCATCTCAATTGGCAGGGGGTGCAACACCGTTTGTTTCTATTCAAGAGTTTGATCGCGACGATCCTCGCCTCGTATGGAAAATTGCTGAACGCGAAATTCTTGAAAAGAAACTTCCGTTTATTTTGAAACGATCTCTCCCAAACGGAGAGGCAGAATATTGGAGCATTTCAGAACTAGAACTTGCTTGGTAGTTTAATTGCTTCCAATCATGGTTAGTTGTTCTGGTGTTGGAGGGAATAATAAAAGTGGAACGGGTGCTCGCCCAGGATCTTGCCATCGTGCAGGGTCAACCTGTAAAGTACCCCCTGCCATTTTTAAATCTAATTCACTGTTCTTGTCAAACCGAGGATCATTTTCCTGTGCAGCACGGTACATTTCTAGTATGCCTTCATTTGAAAAAACATAGGACGAGCGAACATTGAATGAAATGTGTAGACCCAGCAGTGCAACCAGTGTAGCAGTCAAGTAGTAATTATACGAAAGTAGTAATACGATAGAAGCAATCCAAGTTACTCGAGATATAATTGGTGAAGAAAGAACCATGTCTAAGACTCGTTTTGGTATTCCAATGAATGCAAACAATCCATAGACTGCTACAAGAACAATTGCAGCTTGAACATCTTTCGGATTTGCTAGCATTATTATCTTGTTAAAACGGAATAAAAAACCTTCTCAAGAAAAGGGTAGTATACAATGCTTATTCCCATTCGCTGTGTAACGTGCAATAACATTCTCGCCGGAAAGTGGATTCGCTATCTCGAACTTGTCAAGCAAAAGAGGAGTGATGAAGGACGCACTGACGAAAGAATTCCATACTTGACTCTGTCAACTCGCAAGACGGCAGAGGGGCGCGCAATGGATGAGTTAGGATTCACGAAAGAATGTTGTCGTCGTCATATTTTGACTCATGTAGATCTTCTCTAAAGTAATATAATGGCAACACCTCAGGGAACATTTCAAGCTCGTAGACCTTTTTCATCTTCGGAATTATTGGCAAGACAAAAACTTCAAATAGAAAAGTCTTTGAACTTGGTTCCGTCCATCAACCTGCAAGATAGTTCAGAATTCACAGCACGAGTTCGTAAGATGAATTCTGTTTTAGAAACACAATACCTGCCATATGGACCTACAAAGGGTAATTCAGGGAATATGGTAAAGTTCAATGATTGCTCCGTCGTACAATCCATGGTTGCCGGTCAGTCTTATCGAACATCAGCAACAAATTATCAAGTCAGACAACCGTATACGTCGCAGTGTTGTTCAAACATTCTTGTTGATAATATCAAGTATCCAAAAGTCATAACGTGCGAACACCCCATTTCAAATAGTCATCATGTAGTTCGTCCATTTGATCCAGTTGTTGAATTCGGAATGAAACAAAATGACAACAAGGTAGTCATTTCAAGACAACCGACTGTAGATCCAACTGCGCGGTGCTACGTGGATACCATATACTAAAACTGAGAAAACTCTGCTCCCGAGTATTCGTCAAAGTTATTATCCAAGAGTTCTAACTCAATTTTAAACGAGTGTTCCATACCATTGAAATCAAGTATCCGCCCCTCGTGATCTCTGAATTTTACATGTAGCGTTGAAAGTTTGTTTATGGGAGGATTGTACACTGTACGATTCAACGGATTTGTTCCTGTATCCGAAAGGAAAACGTAATCACCTGCATTTCCATTCATTGGAATAGTTGCAAATGCACCATTGACTCGTCCAGATTTTTTATTGTCGAGGGCAGTTTCGTCAGTCTTGTTGAGAAGATCAATTTCCATAATGAAAAATGTCATTGGACACGCATTGAGGGAAAAGTCTCCATTTAAACTGTAGTTTCCTCCCGAAGCAGTGGGAACATGGGTGCTCTGTGTAAATCCTAAAAAGTATGCCAAATTCTGTTCTGTATTGTATGGAAAATTTGTGGCAAGTCCACAGTTTGTATTTGACATGGCAGATGATGAAATATTTAGACTAAAATTTGTCGAAGAATCAATTGTTAACCTGTAATTATTTGATGAATACGTACATACAAACGTTCCAGACCCAAAACTTTCATTAAGTCTGTTCTGTAGTTCACTCGTTAATTCATTAACTGTATAGTTTCCATTAGAAATTCTAACATTGTTCGTTGTTGCGCCAGACGTTACATTTATAACGTTATTTCCAAGACAGGATGAAAATGTATAAAAAGAAAGTGGAATTTCGATAGATTTCAATGTTGCAGCATATACATTCTGGTAAACAGCAGGAAGCGTAATGTTGTAATCTGCAGGAGACGACCCCGCCTTGAAAATACGATCGCGAGAACTCACAATTATATTCTTCTTTATTTTTCTCCAAACCTTGCGAGGAGTTGAAGACTGAAATGGAATTCCATTGTGATATTGAGTATTCATTATTAATCTTATATTAATACAATAATAATGTCGGCAGAAATTTTACATGTTCTCTTGATTCTTCGTAATCAAGTGAAGATATATCATTGGCAGACTTTTTCATTTGGAAGACACAAGGCAACTGATGATTTGGTATCATCCTTGGATGCAAATATCGACAAGTTTACAGAGGCATACATGGGTCGCTATGGAAGACCCAAGTTTACGTCTAAAACAGGAACTCTGAAAATTTACGATTTGACTGACAAGAAGGCACCTGCTCTCATTAAAGAAGGCATTCGTTGGATGAATCGTGAACTTCCAAAGGCACTTTCAAAGGAAGACACAGATCTGTTAAACATTCGCGATGAAATTGTTGCCGACCTCAATCAAGTTATTTATTTGTTTACTTTGAAATAATGAATTGTTCATCTCTTGATGAATATGTAAAAAAAAATACTCCTATTGGCACGGGTGCTCAAGGACAAGTGTACGCATATGGAGATGATAAAGTTATTAAAAATATAGATGAAGACATAAATGAAGAAGTATGGAAACGCGCGTCTGATGCTGGAATAGGTCCTATTGTTTATGGCACGTTTTCTTGCGGCAACGAAAGGTTCAAAAATAACTACATTATTATGAAAAAATTATCGGGAAAATTCAATGTAAAGGATGAAAAACAATTGAAACAGGTTCCTGAATTGATTACTCGCATGATTGAAGCGGGAATATTTCATGGAGACCTGCATGATGAAAATTTCATGATTGACGAAGCAGGTCGTCTCTTTTTAATTGATTTTGATCTTTCCAGTATTTTCACAGGCAAGGGAAATCGTTTTTTTGATAAAAAATTAAGACAGATAAAGCACGTTGAAGTTACAGGGGACTCGGACGATTCCCTTGAGATTAAATTTACTCCAGAACAACTAGAGAGAATTCAGCGATTAAGACCCGCGGTTGAGGAATATCCGCATGAAATAGAAGAAAGAAATCGCGAAAGGGAACTCATAGAAAGAAAAAGAAGAGAAGCAGAAGAACGGGCAAGACTAGCTGCAGAAGAAAGAAGAAAACAACTTCTTTCTAAAAAGACTGCTGGAAGACGTTCAAAGACTCGTCGTCAACGTCGTCGTCGGGTGTAGCAATTTTTATACGGTCTGCAGGATGCCTTTTGAGTAAATCCCATTTTACGACATGGTGTTTTCTTACAATAAGATTTTGACATTTTTCGCGGAAATTTAAAAGTCCTCATTATAGAATATGTTGAACATATATTCCGATGTTCGGTCTTGTTTGAAAGACCTCCCGAAGAATTACTTTGACCTGTCGAAAACCATGTCAAATGAATTGTGTGAAAAATTAGAGACTATTTGTGAACACCATAAATCTGGATTTATTTATATAGGTTTTTTAGAACCTCTTTTGATGCTGTTTCCGCAGGAGGAGGCGCGAATACGGCCAGTGTTTCGTAAATTTGAAATTTTCATGATTGTTGGAGATCCTTGTATATTGCCATTTTCCTGGAAAAACGGAATTCGAAAACTGGTTATTAAGAAAGACTATCGAAATGTCGTCGTGTCTTCTTAAATCACCAAAACTCTCAACAATGGTTGTTCTTCATACATTTGATATCAAATTAGATACGAATGAAATGCTTCATAATATGAAATTAGAAGGAGGCATTATCAAGATTGAAAAGAGAGGCATTCTGCGACGCGGCGAGAGCAAAAGAGACAAGATTAAGCGTCGTAATCCTCAACCTACATCTGCATCGGGGTTTGGACACAATTCAGTAACGGTTGTAATCATGTCAAACGGCAATGGAACGTTGCCAGAAAAGGAAATTACAGTCAAGATATTTCACAATGGAGTATTTCATATGACGGGTGTTCTTCATCCTTCTTATGAAACGTCTGTTCTCGATGTTTTAAAAGAGTACATTCATGACAAGTGTATCAAGAGTGGGTCTTGGGAGCACGTTTCTCGCAAGGTTCTTCTCATGAATTATTCAACGGAATTTATAACATTGGATCCAAAATTCTCTCGATCATCTCTCCAGCGTTATTTTCAAGAAACGGGAATTCGCGCAGAATTTGAACCAGATGTCTCTCCCTGTGTAAAGATTGTATTTCCGCAGAGATGGACGGCATGTGTCTTTAGGACTGGAAAGATCAACTTGACTGCTTTGAAATCAGAAGAAGACTGTAGTGAATTCGTAAAGATTTTAGTACCTCATTTACAAGAATATACAAGAAGTTTAGCATGAAAATTATTCTAGTTCGTCACGGTCAAGCAGAGCATAATGTAGAATACATGTATCGTGGACTAGAGGCATATTATGACCCAAAAAATACAGATCCAGAATTAACAACTGCAGGGATTTCACAGGCAAAGGCAATACAATTAAAGGGAAAGATAGATGTCATTTTTTGTTCTCCACTAAAGAGATGCAGACAAACACTGTGCAATTCTATTCAAGATTTTAACGGAATTGAAGTTTTGCTGGATGATCGTCTTATGGAACCGCAAGGAGAGGCATACTGCAACAAACGAACGGAAAAGAGCATTATTGAAAAGGAGTCCCCGGCAGAGTGGAATCTGGATGGAGTTGCAGAAGAAAATCCATTCAAACTTCAAAAAGAGGGTCATAATCAATATGATGCGCGATTCAAGTCAAGAGTGCTTGAAATGGGGGAGGAGATACTTGAAAAATATTTCGACAAAACTGTTGCCATTTTTACACAGCATGATTGGATTGCAGCGTGGTTTCAAGTTTTTTTCAACGTTGAAATATCTCCAAAATACGGCGAAGTGAGGTGTCTAGAATTTGTTAATACTCCGGTTTGATTTCGTTATCAGTTTTATAATACAAAAACACTCCAAAAAATGTTGCTAAAGTTAGAATACCAATTATTGCAATTACGAGATAGTCGCTTCGTATGTAGGACTTTTGGGTAAAGAAAATATAACTAACGACGAGAATGCCGAACGTGACGAGACTTACGAATAGTGCCACGATGCTTGCGTATGCTTGAATGCTCATTCTTGTTCTTTTGTAATCTTCTTTTTTGTGAATTTACTTTTTTGCATCATATTTGCCACTTAAATAATTACCGTATAATTCCTTTGCTCTTGCTCCCAAGTAGTCAGACACGGCATCTGTCGATTCGGGATCTTCTAACTTTTCCTTTGTAGCATACATGCGCAAAATATCCTGTGTTTCTTTATCAAGACCCAACGGTAAGAGTTTCAACAGAATAGCACCAACATCAGCAGGGGTTAGATCTTTCAAAAGATTTTTTATTTTTTCCAGTCTATTCCCGCCGCGCATGGATTTGCTTTTACCATATTTCTGAATGTCTAGCAAGTCTTTTGCTAGTATCATGTATGCAAGTCTTTTTGACGCAAGACGAGACTTGCGAAGAGTACCACGTCTTTTTCCTCCCTTCAGGGTTACGGGTCCAGATTTTGTTAAATTGTCATATGTTGCTCCCGTTTCTGCTAGATTTTGTACTCGGAGCATATTTGCATACATTTTATCTGCATCTACTTGCCCCGCAGATACGAGATGGGGCGGATTTGATACCACAACTTGCGATCCTCCGCGATGTTTGCGGGTCTTTCTTCTTTTTCCTCCTTTAATCTCTCCCCCCAACTTCTGAACTGCTTGTGATTGCTCTTCAGACATTTCTGTTATCTTGTCGCCTGCTTCCGTGATTGGAGATTCAGAAGGCATTTTTAACTGCGGTTCTGTCGCAGGAGGTTGTGGGAGTATAATTTTCCCATCAGGGTTCACGTTTGCCATTCTTATTTAATACCTAGGAAAATTGTAATAATAATGAATAGTGTTTTTTATAATGCAACGGAAATCCAAGCGATGGTGCGCAATATGGACGATAGTAAGCGACGTCATGGAAATCTTAAGGAGACAAACTTTGAAGAATACATGAAAAAATTAACTGAAGAGAATCAAATTCTTCATTTCAACTATCCAAGTATTTTTTTAATGCATGCTGAAAACAAACTAGACGCAACCTTTTTTCACATGCTAAATCAAAAGAGACGAATTGAAAAAGGTGAGATTACAGAAGAGCAAGCATCACGAGAAGTAGGTCAGAGACTTTATAATCGCTGGGTCAGTCCAGTCCTCAGCAATACTGCAAGTCCTCGGGTTGAAAGTTATGAAGAATACTACAAAAATAAATCTAAGAATAAATAACCTTAAGAAGACCATAGTCGCGCATACATTTCTCAAGAAAGATTTGACAATCATGACATGGTTTTGAACCCTTGATTTCTCCGTCTCGTCCATAACGAACAACAATAAGAGTTGCTCCTCTGAGTTGCCTAAGATCTCCTAGACGTTTTATTACTGCTCGTTCAGCATGTATTGTTCTGTCAGAATATCCGCATCCTCTCGAACGTGAACCTACCTTGTTATACGCAGACGCAAGTACCTTGGACCTGCGTATAACGGTTGCATGATGAAGTTCTGTATTGTGAGGAAATACTGTCGGAAGATCCATTGTACACACTCTTTAATTCTTATAGATTCGCATGTATCCGTTTTACTCTGCCTTGAGTTCTCCACGAACTTCCATTAATATCTTTCCGAGTTTATTCTCGCCTTTCCATTTTTTCGGATCCTTTGCAATTGTTGTTGTAGCAGAGGTTCCAATACCCCAGAATTTATCACGGGCATCTGCATTCGCAAGAATTTTATCTCCCGTGTCAATGAGTTTCTTTCGCAGTTCAAGATTCTGTGTAAATTTGGCGCGCAGGATTGTCTTCATAACTTCTTCCTTTTTTGCACTCCAAACTTCTTCACTGTAATCCTTGACTTTTTTACCAAACGATTTTGCAGATTGTGCAGACTTTGCCTTGATTATTTTTGTAAACATTTCTTCGTCTCCAAATGTCTTTGCCTTAATTGATTGATATGCGTGTTCGGCAGATTTGTATTCAACGTCGTCTAATTTAAATGTAGTCTCATAGAAATTTGAGAATTCGCGATTTTCGGGTTCCTTTGAAAAGAAGTATAGAATTTCTGGGAGTGGTTCTGCTGGAGCAGGGGTCTTTACAATTCTCTTGCGACGAACTGGTTTGGGTTTCTCCATCTCCTTCGTTTCCTCCGTTTCCTCCGTCTCTTTCGCCGCCTCCGTCTCCTTCGTTTCCTCCGCCTCTGCTTCCGCCTCTGCTTCTTTGATTTCTTCTTCTACTGAAATCTCAGGTGCCTCCTGCTTGTCTTCTGACACACCAACGCGCCGAAACGCAAATGTCTTGTACAGAAAACTAAAATCTTGTTCTGATCGTCCAAATGTATACTTGTTCTGTGTCGCATAAATCTCACCAAAGGACTTGGATTCAATAAGTTCAAATCCCGATTCTCGAAGTATTTCAGTAACCTTTTCAAACGGCACTAAATATTCTGGAGTAGGTTTTACAATTGTCTCAAGCAAAACATCAATCTGCTGACCGAATTCTTCCTTCCATTCGCCGTCGTCGGTATATTTCTTTGTAATTTCAGCAAATATCTTACCTCGTTCACGAAACGTATGACGATCCTTCCCTGCAAGCAGGGTGTACACTGCCTTTCCATCTAGGCACGTTCCAAAGAATACTGACTTGCAATGTTTTAGATTGTGAACAAATGCTCGAAATACATCTTCGCTTTCGCATGCATAATGAATGGCAAATTGACACGTCACACAATCCCAATCTTGAACGTCTTTGAATTGAGACAGGTACGGAGTTGTAGCAGGTTCGTCAAAGAAGACCATGCGCAGATATTTCGAATCTTGTTCTTCAAATCTTTTCGTCATGTCTGCTGCGGCAAATAGAACCTTTGGCAGGAATGGTTTTCCAGATGCCTTTTCTTTTAGATATCGAACACAAGCACCCTGTCTCGGACCCGTCAAATTTGCCTCGGCAATATCAAGTCCAAGAACTTTTGATGCTCGTGCATTCATCCACTTGTAAAGATCTCCTGCGCGCCCACATGCCAGATCCATAATCGTATTGCCAGCAACAACATAAGTTTGATACTGCGATTCCTTGATTCTGTTGTGATAGGAATATACAGCACGCAGAATGCGATCACGCGAATCAAGATCGTCTCTATAATACATGTCATCTTCATATGTATCGTCAATCGGAGACATGTATACTTGACGAATCATTTGTTCTGTAATTGGAACATGAATGGATGTCCAAACCGATTCTGCCGTCTTGATATCGTTACCGTACTGTGCCTTTCCGAGAACTCTGTATTCATATGTCTTATCATAACGAGTTCTCATGACATTCCAAAGTTGTTTCTCAATATCATATGAACACTCAATAATTGTATTGTCTTCAATCTTGCTACCTTTTTCATCGATTGGAATGTCTTTATCGTTGAGTTTGAGTTTGATAATGTAAGCATCCGTATCACGTGGTGCGCTAGGTTGAAATACAGAGGGTACATATGCTCCGGAAAGGGACATGTCCAAGGGAAGTTTCGGCGGAACGTATTCTCCCGTAAGAGTTTCACACGGATAAATGAAATCTTCTCCAGGAGAACGACCTACATACAGAGTTCCTCGTCGTACCACTTGCTTCAACTGCGTGTCGTATCCAGGAGTTGGTTCAAATCGCACTAGAAAATCAATTGAATTCTGATGAGGAGGTTTCCATTTGTATACCCGAACCCAACGACGACCCTTTACATCAGTAGGAGGAGCAACCGGCGAACTGCGCGGTGTAAAGATGAGACCATCTATTTCGTATTCAAATTCCGTATCTAAAATTTTCTGTATTGCCTCTTCCATTGCTGCTCCGTCTCCCGCCAAAAACATCTTCGTCTCAATACGAAGAATATCCCCCGCTTCTGCAGAAAAGTCTTTTGAAATGTCTTGAACAAAGAGTCTTGCGCATCCCAGACGACTTGAAAGAGGATATTTTTGTACATCTTCATCCGTTGTAAATAACGGAAGAACTCTTGTATCGCGACCCTTGTACTTGTAGACGTCAAAGATACAAAATAAATTTTTACTCGCAATATACTCGCCGTCTAGAAAGTCTTCTACATGCATGTCATCCAATGCCGTCAATCCGGTATACGTGACAATGCCGGCAGGCGTTACTCGAATCATCCTCTTATCGCGACACACGTATAGACCACATCTTTCTCCGTCCGCCTTGTTTGTAACTGTATAACCTGACAGTATATTAAATGGACGGTCCTTACTCGTCTGTCCTCTTTCTAGGGTCACAGGGTTATAAAAGATATTACCAGATAAACGGAACTCCTGTGAATAACGTTGTAGATCTGAAAGTGGCAGTATATGACGACTTTCTTGATAAGCACCAATTAACCGTTCTAATAACTGATAGAGAGATCTACGAACTTCTGAAGGTTTTCGTACTTCTTCTCTTGGCGTATATTCAATTTCGAGTTCATATGATGCTGTATTTTTGAGAACTTCACGAAGAGACTGTTTGTCTATGCGTGCCTTCACCATGGAGAAATCTACACGCAATTCATTACCAGGAAGATAAAAGGATTGACGATGTAAAATACGAATATGTCCTCGAGGATCGTCAACATCGCCGGCATAGTCAGTCTTTAACGGTTTTTCCGTTCTCAGTGTAAATCTTGAAAAGAAATCTGGAACATCGAGCGTATCTTTTCCAAATTCAAGTTTTGTTTCTATTTCTCCGCCAGAACGATCAATACTGTCAAAATAGCGAGTCTTTCTTTCAACAAGAACAGGTATACCCTTGAAAGATTTTGTTTGACATAATTTATGTATATTGGATATGCCAACGACATTCACTCGAAGGTTGTCTGGAAACACATAAACGGCACGATGTTCTTCGTCTGTTCGAATAGCAATGTCCTTGACTGCTTTTAAAATGCGCTCTGCAACATCTCTCGTCTGAATTCGACCTGCCAAAAGTTTCACTTCGAATTCAGTGTATCGTTGTTGGTTTCGTATACTAATTAGTTCCAGTATATCAGAACCTTGACGGGTTTTTTCTAGAGCCCGTTCCATTATTACTTTCGTAGATCAAAATCAAGAAAAAACATCCGTTTTAATTAATTTTATATACCTTGCTCGAAGTTCTTCGTGTTTTTCCAATTGTATTCTCTGGTCAAAACAAAAATTAACATATTTTTCAATACTCTGTATACACTCAGAAGTTAAATTTTTTGATGACACATAGACTCCGTTATCAGAACGTGTATATTCCTGCGTGTGCCTGCGAATAATGTCAAAAATTTGCTCGTGCTCAGACTCTTCAAGTTGGTCTATCTTCTCCTTTAACTTCTGGAGTTCCGACATTTACCTGTAATGTGGCGGAAGGATTTAAATCAGACACCATCCGTCTCTTGCGTCGAACGGGCGCAGCAGGTTTTTCTTCAGACAATGGTGCTACAAAGGTAACGGATCGCGTCTCAGACTGCTGAACTTCGGGAACACTTGCAGGAACAACACTTGCTGTCGTCGTCTCGGCGGTCGATACGGAAACGAGTCTTTTAACTAGTTTTCCCAAGACGAATATATTTTCATCCCCCTGTTTGAATTCTGCACCCAATACTTCAAATTCAATCTCGTCTCCCTCTTCAATGCTTTCAAATTCGGCATTTCCAATGTGCAAATCTCTTGGAAGCAGTACACGAAGAGGATTTATTTCGGCATGAACACCAATTTTACTCTTGAGTGTCGTGGAAACTTTGATAATTTGCCCCTTGTGTGGCAAACACACATCTGCTTGAAAACGAACTCGATAACTAACACCAGGTTTGAGTATGTCAAGAGATCCCAGTGAATAGTCTACAATAACTGACGACTTGGGTTGAACATATCCTTCAATTCCACAACGACCCTCAACATCTGCCTTGATTTGCGATAGAAACGACGATTGAATATTACGCTGAAGGTGTTTGGAAGGAATATTAAGATTTCTGACAAGTTCACGACGTTCAAACATCTTGTTATTATAGGAAATAATAAGTTTAAACTTCTTCCGTTTTGAACAACCATAATGCCGTGGTGTCCATGTGAAGAATTTAATGAAAAAATTCAATATTCTCTGGGAGAGGAAAATCATACGCTTTGGTGGAATTCAATGCCACCAAAGAATATTTGCGATATAATTGTAAATACCATATATACCGAATGGTTGCTTCTAAGATGGCATTTTCATAAAGGATGTGAGAAATGTCGGATTGCATCTAAATGGGTGTAACTTTTGGTGATACAATTGTTATATTTTGTGATTCAAGTTTCTTTCGAAAATCCGATACAAAGTCAAATTTGCAGGCATGATCCTCTGCTTGAAGATGTTTTTGACAAAACGAACCTCCACATTTACACTTTATGACAATCAATGTCTTCTTTTTACAAAAGAGACAACAATCCATATTTATTGACTCTTAAAACTCTCAAAGCAATATATCTGTGGGAATATCTCAATCTGCGTGGTAAAGAATACATTTTGACAGATTTAGCATTTGCTCGACGCTTTCCGCTTCTGTATTCAAGACTCAATACAAGAAGAATGGAGACAGAACAAAGACAATTGCAGCAAGAAGAGCAAAAATGTCAATTGTACGAACTATCTTCTTCCATTTCTCAGGGAGACCTTCAAACTGTTGGGAATAGTATGGGGGTTTGAACGGCGCAGACAACCAACCAAGTGCTGTTGGACGCAGAAAATCATTTGCTTCGTATATGTAGTCATACCATGCCATTAAAATATACCCAGCAAATGCCAAAAAGATGCTTATAATACGCCCCCACATAATGTCGTATGGATTTTTCATTATTCGCCACGGCGGTAACCAATAGATTGAAATAAGCAGTGCAGAAAACAAAATACATTTAAGGTTGAGCGCCAATGGCGTTCCAAATAATCCTCCGCTCATATTATAATAATGAGTCAGAGTACTTATTTTGGCAGTCACAGTTCTCCAGGAGGAAAGGTAAAACCAGCAGATAGTTCGGAACTTTTGAAGGCATTGAAGATTCAAACAATCCAAAATGCAAACACGACGTCTAAAATTGTGCCCGGCGTTACATCGGAATCGCCCGCAACGCGCGTAATCAACACTGTTCAATACAATTCTACCTACCAACAGGTGCGTTATGGTGTTTGGTACACGGCACCGACTTCGTAAAAACGGAATAACAAAATACATCTCATTGAGGGTCATCATTCAAAATGAGACTGATTAAGACGTGCTTCTTGATAGATGGCACTGCGTCCATGGGACCGTACATTGAAAGTACCAAGAGACGAGTTGGAATCATTACAGAATCTCTCAAACAAGAATTTCCATATTCGACATTCCTGTTTGCAGCAGTAATTTACCGAGACTTTGGAGATAGTAACCAATATGAAATTTATCCCTTTCAAGAAGACATTACAGATGCTATTCAAAATGTACAACCTCATGGCGGAGGCGATATTCCCGAAGATGTAGCAGGCGGTTATCAACGACTCCTTGAAATGTACTGGAACGATGCTGGTGTAAAGTTTGTTTTCCACATTGCAGATGCTCCTCCGCATGGTCTAATGTGGCACCACAGCAGTCTTCAAGATCGGATACCTCATCCAGAAGGACCACCATTAGAAGACCTGATTCGAGAAGTCGCAAGAAACGATATTCATCTTTCTGTTGTCCGTATCAATATTAGCACCAATTTAATGATTGACAATTTTATAACCATCTTACAAAACAATAATTTTAGTGTAATTGATCTAAACGAGAATCTCGCTGAGGAACCCGGACTACTAGATACTACACTCTCTGCAAACATCATAGAGCATATTTCACAAACGTTAAGTCTTACAGATTAAATAATGGAAACGCAGTCAAAATCATTGCCCCCTGCGTCTCTTGAAACACTAAAAAAATTAAGAGATGAAAATTGTCGTGGGACTTCACCGTTTCAACTCGAACCCTTTCAACTTTTTTTGCGTCGAACAATGAGTCCTGATAGTCCATTGAGAAACATGCTAGTGGTTCACGGAACAGGTAGCGGAAAAACGTGTACGGCAATTCAAATTGCTGAATCGTACATCTTGAGACCCGAATTTCAAGACAAGAAGGTATACGTTATTGCATCAGGAGTCGTTCAAGACAATTTCAAAACGCAAGTTTTTGACGTGACCAGGGTCAAAGAAGATAATGGCATTCTAGTTTCTCAACAGTGTACTGGAAGAAGATATCTTGAAATGCTTGAAAGAGCACAGCGAGAAAATTTACGATGGGAGAGTCCTGAAAATCGTGACAGACTTGAGAATATTGTCAAGAAAATGATTGATGATTTTTATGAATTTTCCGGATATATTCAATTCGCAAACATTGTGGACAAGATGAAGATTACACTCTCTGTGGACGATTTTCACAATTGGATCCATGAAACATTTGACGGTCGTCTTTTGATTGTTGACGAAGCACACAATTTGCGTGAAGGTCTCTCTGAGAATAAACAGGTTGCAGATGCCTTGACAAGAATTGTTCAAGTCGCAAATGGCATGACATTGGTTTTATTAACTGCCACTCCCATGTACGATAGTTTTCAAGAAATATTATTCTTTTTCAATCTCTTTTTATGGAATGACAAGAAGCAAAAACCGACCGACAAACTCGTGTCATCTGATTTTTTTGATTCCAACGGAGCATTTCTTAATCCAGAAAACGAGACAACATTTCGTGGTTGGTGTCACGAATATGTTTCATTCATTCGCGGAGAAAATCCATTCACGTTTCCCTTTCGCCTGCCTCCTCCAGACAGCATGATTGTTCCTCCAAAAAGACAAAATTACAAGGGGACAAGAATTACAAAACCAAGAAAATATCTTCCATTAGTTGGTTCAATAGTTGAAGGCACTCAAAAGGACCGCGTGGCAGAAGTATCTGGTCGCATACAGGAAGACATGATACCCACAATTGTTGTGTCGCCAGACGGAAGATCCATCACACAGTGCTTTTTAAAGTCTGGAAATCCGGCAAGATTTCAATACAAGTACGCAGCAGGTGTAGAAGGGTTTTTGAGTCCGTCGCGCATTCGTTCTCATGCTGCAAAATTTGCCACTATAATCAAGTGTATTCAAGAGAGCACTGGAATTGTATTTGTTTATTCAAATTATGTTCGTGGAGGCGTTCTTCAGTTTGCCATGGCACTTGAAGAGCACGGATTTGAACCTGCAATGGGACCAAAATTACTTGAAAACACATCTGGAGAGTACATTGGTCCGTCACTGGGCAAGTATGCCTTCTTGACGTCAGAAATGAGTCAACGACAAGTTGATACACTTATTCGCAGACTGCGTAGAACTGAAAATGCCAACGGAAGCGATATCCGCATAATTATTGGATCTCCGTTAATTTCAGAAGGTATTGATTTCAAATTCGTTCGTCAAGTCCATATACTGGATCCGTGGTATAACATGAGTCGTCTAGATCAAATTATAGGACGTGGTCTTCGTACAGGATCACACTGTGCTCTCGATTTTCAGGATCAAAATTGTACCGTTTATCTTCATGTTTGTCGTTATGCAGACGACCCACGCGAGTGCTATGATGAGACAGTCTATAGAACATTTGTAGAAGAAAAGGCATCTAGAATATCAAAAATTAAACGTGTTCTTATGGAAAGTTCAATTGACTGCACGAGTCAAATAAATGTTAATCAACTTCCAGAGTCATGGAGAAGTTTAATTGTTCCACAGCGAAGATCGCAAGATAGACAAATTGTAGAAATGTCATTGGCAAATCTATCATCTCCAAGTTTTGAAGATGGAAATGCTTCGCTTGTATGCACGGGATTTGCTTCTGCTCCTGCAGAAGAAGTACGACCCCTGTCTTCGTATCTAGACGTTCGCGATCAAATTTTCAATAAAATTCAAGACATGTTTGAGAAAAAACCCATTTGGAAACAGGCAGATCTTCTTGAAAAATTAAAGTATGCTCCCGAAGTTGTAAAGTATATCTTGGAATCTGCCGTTGACGAGAATTTGGAATTAAAGTCTACAACCGGACGACGAGGCACCCTTGAAAACAAGAATGGACTGTATGTCTACAAACCAATGGAAAATTCCACAATGTACGAAAGAAGTGTCAAATTTAGTCCAGAGAATAGAGTCAATATAGAAATACCTGAAGAACGTGGAGGAGTTCCCGAAAGCAAGGAGGAAGAAGAAACCAGTATAACATTGGAAACTGTCAAGAGAACATTTACATTTCCTTTCAAAGTAGACGATTTCCCAGTTGATATTGTAAATTGGTTTCTGGTAGATCAGGTTCTAAAACCAGAAGACAAGATAAAACACTTGCTATCACTAAATTCACCCCTGCCTCCTTATGCGGAAGGATTAATTATACCAGGGTTTGGTTACATGGTAGTGGGTGACGGAAAAATTTTTAATTCCGCAGGTGAAGCAGTTGAACCTATTGGTGCACAATTGGATGCATACAAGTTGTGGACAAGTACACATATTGAAAGAATCGCAAGACAGGTTAAAGAAGAGAATAAAATCATCTGTACTCTTGAAGAACAGACACTGAAATTTGCCGCGTTTGAAATTGGCGAAGACGGGCATGTACAACGAATCAAGCGAACAAAAACCATTAAACCAAAGGAATGTTCCTTTTTCAAGGTTCAAGAACTCAAGGCACTTGTAAGTGAATTTGGTAGAGTTTTCCCCAAGGAAGCAATAAAAAAGGAAAATCAATGCATTTATCTTTCTCTCTTGGCAAGAATGACGTCTCCCAAAACTGTGTGGGTTCTCCCTGAAATTTGGAGTGTTATTAGTAATCCCGTCAATTCTACATTATTAAGAAGTATGATTGCTTAGTGCGTCAATCCACGGAGTTGCCTGTTCGATACCGATATTAAGTTCTTTAAATACCGCAGTCGCATGAATCATGCGCTCTTCGGTGTCTTCGTATTCTTCAGCAATCTGTGCCATCTTTTGCTGTAAAAGTTCTCCTACTGGAACAACCGGGTTGACTTCATCAAGGAATCCTACAAACACATTAACAAGTCGATTTATATGTCCGTCGCAACACATGCGTGTTGCTTCTGCACACTCTTGCTGAAGACGAATCATTAAAGTCTTGCGCTTTTCAAGATCCTCCTCTGCCTTGATTGTTGACCATGCGCAATCAAGAAGACGGCGATATAATAAATCTCCCTCTTCACGACACGTTTCTTTGGCATACCATGCTACCATGTCAGTATAAATATCCTCCCCAACTGGTTTCCCTGTAAAGAGTTTTCCCCACGCATCTCGAATTTCTTCAAGTGTATCCTGCCATATCGGAACGGGTGTTTGCATAATAATTTTCATGCCATGATTTGTTTGTTTTGAAACCATTGATTGATGAATATTTTGCCTGTCATTTGAAATTGCAGCAAGTGAATCGGGAGGATAACTCCGTCTAGGTATCAATCCGGGAACATCCCGAAGAATAATCTCGTAAACCTCATCCATGCTAAATTCAGGTCTACTATATTTCAGTGCTGCTCCGCGCGATGCGAGAACAAAAGCAAACGAAACTGTTACTAAATTGTCGTACTCTCGACGAATTCGTTCAAACAATATGGCTCGGTTTTCAATGTATACGCGATCTCGCTCTGCTCGATGATGATGCTGTGTACACATATCTCCGTACATTTTACTCCGAGTACAGCGATGTCCCTTCGCGGTAATTGCCGTGCAGCGATTTTCTTCCATTTCTCTCTTCAATCCGTTTGAGTATAGTTAAGTCAATCTTTCGTCTTCAATCCGTTTTGTTTAACTTTTTTATTGAAAAAGGGTTTTTATATACATTACGTCTCTCACACATTACGCTGCTCACACACATTAGACAGAGAGGGCATCGAGCCAAGGCGTACGCTCACTGGCGGTTACCGCTAACTCAGCGAACACCCT
>Ga0214923_10002389_pt1 | contig 25071 bp, 32 predicted proteins | sample LL1510_MetaG_FD_177993 | JGI IMG/M metagenome (GOLD analysis project Ga0214923, IMG submission 177993) | Freshwater microbial communities from Lake Lanier, Atlanta, Georgia, United States - LL-1510 | ecosystem: Environmental > Aquatic > Freshwater > Lake | place: USA: Georgia | collected...
TAATTATAAAAACCAGTGGCATCCCAGAAATTTTTACCCCCAATATTTTTATTTTTATTAAATTCACAGGCTCTATGTGCATCGGGATTCATTTTAAATCCTGTGTTTTCACCTAAACTAAAATTCATAATTGGACCTAATTTACCATAATTATGTAAAGTATTATTTTGATCTTGTTTAAATTTAAGTTGTTTTTCTTTATTTTGCTTTATAAAAGGACAATTCATAGCTGGATTAAAATAATTATCTTTTTTATTAGATTTTGTACAAATCATCTTTTCTCCATTGTTCATAGGATGACATTCAAAGTCTTTTTTCATATAAATAGACCTAGATTAAAAAATTGATATTATATTTTTTTATTGAATTAATAATCTTATAATGAAATCTTATAATATTTCTAAGGATGGTAATAAAATTTTAAATAATGATTTTGGTAATAATCAAAAAATTATTAATGTTATTGAAGAAATTAGTCATTCATATAAAATAGATTCAAAATATCCACAACTAGAACTAACTAAATCAGAATTGTTTGTTATAGTTGAAAGAGATCATGATAATTTTATTAATTATTATATTAAAGAAGATTCTAATAAAAATGATCCTATTTATAAAGAAAATAATTTAATTACCAAACAATATAAATTAGAGATAATAAGTAGGATAGATGATTTAGATAAAAATCACAAATTACTTAGTTTCCTTCGAAATTATGCTAATTTTAAAGATGATAAAGATTTAAAAGCTATCATTAAAAAGAAGAAAAGTCAATAAAATTCAAAAAAAATTGAATTTTATATTATTTTATAGATAAGATTTTATTTCATGCACTCAATAAAATACACAATTACAGACAAATCAAACCGTACTTTTTTTGAAATTTATGTTCCAGAAAAGCAGATTTTCCTGAGATTTAACTATTCTAATGAACTAGTTGATATTAAATACATTGAAGAGAAAGATATTTTAAATTATATTAAAAATTCATTTGGAGAAAAAGTTTCTTTCAAGACATCAAGAATTAATTTGAGAGAGAGTCTTGTTGATAAAGCTGTCAGAACAATGAAAGCTCAAGATGAAGTTGATAAGCATTTTAGAATAATCCAAGAGAATATTCATAAAGATTTTCATGGTGCGAAAGAGCATTTTATGAAGATTTCTTATGACTTTTATGAGAAAGAAGATTATGAGAATGCACTCAAATACCTCATCATTTCAAAGGAGTATCGCAACGATAGTGAAATTTATGTTAATATGGCAAGATGTAATATCAAAATGAACAGATTTGATATTGCAATTGAAAATATTAAAACAGCAATTACTTACGGATTTAATTATATGAAAATTTTTGATTATAATTGCTTTGAGAAAATTATTAATCATCCTAAATTTGTTGAGATAATTAAAGTTGAATTTGATAAAAATCCTGATCAGCTTTTTAGTGTCAATATGACTCGTTATCTTTACAGACATGGAATTATGAAACTGGATGATCCTATCTTCAAAATTGATAAGAAACCTGACTCGTTCGAAAAGAGACCTGACTTGTTCGAAAAGAGACCTGACTCATTCGAAAAGAGACCTGACTCGTTCGAAAAGAGGCCTGACTTGTTCGAAAAGAGATCTGACTTGTTCGAAAAGAGATCTGACTTGTTCGAAAAGAGATCTGACTTGTTCGAAAAGAGACCTGACTTGTTCGAAAAGAGATCTGACTCATTCGATAACAAATATTCTGAACAAAGCTATAAAACCCCTGAACAACAAAGGTCTATTATGGTTATCCCAAACATTAAACGTTCTAGGTTTGAGGATTTTCAAGAATTTAAGAATCAGGAATATAAAAGACTAGATTTTGGTTCAAGATACTTTGATAACGCAGCATCAATAATTGGAGCTGCTGTGTCATTGGGTCAGGAAAGAGGTTTAAATTAATTTATTTTTTAATCATAAAACAAGAATTTTCATTAGGAAAAAAATATTTATTTTTAATTTCAGCAATTTTATTATAACCCATTTTTAAATATAGATTAATTGCTTTATTTGATTTTCTAGTATTTAAACATAAAAAGGGTTTATCTTTATTTTCTTTAAAATGAATTTCTATTAATTTTGATGCTAAACCTTTACTTCTATATTTAGGAAGAATACACAACATTGTAATACCATAAAGATTCTCTATATGAAAATTATTTTTTTTAAACAATATTCCTTCTTCATTTAATGGTACAAAATCATCTACTTCAGATAAATCGCAAGATTTAATATCACCCTCAAGCATTATACCAACAATTTCATCTTTTATAATTATAATATAAGATGAATTTAAATTTTGAGCTATCATAGTTTTATACCATTGATCACTCTGTTCAAAGCATTGTTTGTGACATTCATAGATAGCGTCTAAATCTTCATTAGTGCCTTTTCTAATTTTAACATTAACTTTCTCCATTGTTTAATATAATGTTTATTTTTTAATTATGTTTCTAATAAATTTATTTTCCACATTAATTTAGTAAATGGATTCAACTAATATAATTGTTAATCCTTTGAATATTATAGCTATACCTATTAAACCAACTTGGTTTTGTAATCACGATGGTGCAAAATTAATAGATTGTGAAAAAAAATTATATAGATGCATTAAATGTGATAAAAAAAATAGAATTATAGTAAAATTTTCTCAAGAAAAACTTTTATCTAATTTTCATAAGTTTTGAAAATTTTATTTTCTTTCAGCATATTATTTATATCTACTAATAAATGTACTTTTGGTAAATCACAAATGTTCACAATAAATTTATCATTATGATATAAATCAGTAATCTGATTTTTCAATAAAGCTAAAAATTCTAATGTTTCTAAATTATTAAATGTTTTAGGAATGATTTTAATATTATTATGATTAAAATACATTTTCTTTATATTTTGAAATTTACCAAATTCTTTTGGTAAAAATTTTATTTTATTATTTTCAGCTAAAATATCTTCTAAATTATTTAATTTATGGAGATTTTTTGGAAGAACAATTAAATAATTATCTGAAATATTTAACCTTTTTAATTCTAATAATTTTACTATAGATTTAGGTAAACTGGCTATATAATTATTTTTTAAATCTAAATCAACTAAATTTATTAAATTTCCTATATTTTTTGATAGTGAAATAATATTATTATATGATAAATTCAAAACTTGTAATTTATTTAAATTATCAATTTCATTTGAAATTAATTTTATTTTATTGAAAGACAAAAATAATTTTTTTAAATTTTTTAATTTAAATAATTCTTCTGGTATTTCTATAAAATTATTAATTGATAAATAAAGAATCTCCAAATTTTCTAAATGGCTAAAATTTAATGGAAGATTTGATAAGGAATTGTTATTTGCTATTAAAATTTTTAAATTATTTAATTTGGTGATGTTAATTGGTAAATTAATTAAACCTAAATTACTACAATCTAAGAAAAAAATTTGATTAAAATTTTCTAATTCAAATAGTTCATTGAAAGTTTCAACTTCTCTTTGTTGAAAATCTGTAAAACATATTTTCATTATATAAATTTGATTTCCATCTTTAAAACAAAATAAAAAATTTAAATTAATAATATTATCTAATAGTATTTATATGTCAAATAATATTGAAAAATTAAAGGCATTTAAAATAAATGTTATTGGAAATTATAAATTAAATAAACTAAATGAAAAAAATCCATTTGGTTCAATTTATTTAGATGACTTAAAAGATTGGAATGAAGTTAAAGGTAATAAGATATTTTTTAATCGTTATGATGATAATTTTAAAATACCATTTGCTAAAATTAAAGAAGTAATGATTGAAAGTATTGAAAAAAGTAATTATATTATTTTAAAATTAGATTCTGATTCTAGTTCTGTTTCTTTTTATTTAAATTCTATACCTAGATTATTTTCAGATGATTTAATTGAATTAACTATTAATAAAACAGATTTTATTGGATCTACTGGTAAAATAGTTTACCATGAAAAAATTATAATGTCTTTAATAATTAATGATCCTTCTAAGGAATTAGATGTTGTGAAAACTGATACTACTAATAAACCATCATCCAATACTAATGTTTTCGATTTAAAAACTAAAGCTATTATTCCTGTAGGAATTCCATTGAAAGAAAAAGTTAATCCAGAAGTTCCTAATATACCTCCAGGAGTTAGTTTCTATAATTCACCTGAAAAAATTAAAAAGGTAAATGATGTTGTTTTAGAAGAAAAAAGACAAATGAAAATATTATATCCATTAAAAAAAAATTGTACGGTTAAAACAACAGTTATTATTGCAATTTTTGTAATAATATTTACTTTGTATTTACAAGCAAATCAAAAATCATAAATATATTTCTTTATAAATATATATGCCTAATTTTTTCGATTAAAATCAATAAAATATATAAAGTAAATTAGAAACTTTAATAAAAAATTATATATAGATTTTATTCTATCATTTATTAATGGAATTTTCATTAGAAACTATCATGAATAAAAAATTAATTTTAAAAATGCTTGAACACGAAGAATCAATTATTAATGGTGATATTGGAAAATTAATTTATAATAATTATTCAAATGAACATTTATGTTTTTTAGAATTTCAGATCGCAATTCATAAAATAGTTTTGAAAGATTTTAATTTTTCTAATAATGAATCAGATATTCAAAATTACAAAATGATATTTTCATATTACTACAAATCTTCTAATAATTATGATAAAGATATTATTAATGCAGTTAGTTATTTAAGGGAAAAGATTTAATTATAAAATAATTTTATTTATTTCCAGAAACTATTCCATGGTTTTACACCAAACGTACCTTGTACAGCTTGTGTAAACAATGTAGGAGGAGAAGTACGAGGAGGAGGAGGCTGCATAGGAGGGGGCAATTGCCACGGCCACGGGAAGTTTTCAACAGTTTTTTTGGTGGACGATTGAAAATTTTCAACATTTTTAGTATTGGAACACATATAACCCATTACTTGGTTATTATTGTTTTGATTATACATAGGAGCACAAGAATACTTAGAATTATTCATATATAACTAATATTAGATTTTTTTTAAAATTAAAAAATTTAAATATTTTTTTAAGGGGAAAAGATTCAATCATAAAAATTGAAATAAAATATAACTATTAATTAATAAATAATTAATGTCTTTTAAATTCTTGTGGAGTCTCTTTTTATTTTTCAATGTAAAAAAATTAGAAGCAACAAATGGTTTGAGTAGATTTTTTATTAATAACCAAAAATTTTCTGCATTTATAAAAATTAGTAAGAAATATATTTTAGATAATTGTAATATTCATAATGTTTCTGAAATAAATTATGAATATTTTTTAAACCAGTGTGTAAATACTAATAATTATTATTATAAGAATAAAGTTTGTTATAATGATAAATGTAATTATATAATAGAAAAATTTAAAAGTTTATATCCAATCTACAAAAGTAATCATATGAAGTCATTTTCTTCTGCTTATTTTTTAATTGTAATGCTTATTATTTTTTTTCCGATTATAGTTTTTATTATTTTTCTTAATAAAAGAATAGTAAAAATTAAGAAAAATTGATTTATAAAGATATTATTTTATTTAAATATATCTAATGGTTAAAGTTATAAGTGATCTCAGTGAAATTCCTAAGAATAAAAAAGTTGTTATTGATTTTTTTGCACGTTGGTGCGGTCCTTGTAAAAGAATTGCACCAGAGTATGAAGAATTTTCTAAAAAATATACTAATGTAGAATTTTTAAAAGTTGATTATGATGAAAGTAATGAATTAGCAGAGGCATTTGGTATTGAATCATTACCAACCTTTATTTTTATTGAGAATGGAAATATTCTTAAAGGTAAAGAAATATTAGGAGCAGACATTGAAAATTTGGAAAAAATTTTAGTGGAAATGAATGAGATGGTAATTAATACACCACCTCTAACTAGTACAATACCACCTCTAAATAGTACAATACCACCTCTAACTAATTTAACACCACCCCTACCTAATTTAACACCACTGGGTGCTGTTCCTACTTTACCTGAATCTCCTAGGGATTAATTTATTAAAAATTTTATTTATTTTCAGAATATTCTTTTTGAACCCATTTTAGATCTTTATCTAATTTATTACAGTTCTTTTCGTTTGCTTTTTGTAAAGTCCGGAGAGCATTCAAATGTCTTAAGATCTTTAAAAGATCGTTATCTTTCATAGATTTTTTAATTGCTTTAATTCGATTTTCATGACTATTTTTTAAGGTATAGCCATAGTCAGATAATAAACCTTCATCTTCATCGGGTATAACAATTAAAACTTTTTTACTGGATTTAGTTTTTTTTTTACTTGATTTTTTCATTATCAATAATTAGATTTTTTATATTTTTATTTCTAAATAAAAATATAATGAAGAATAAATCATTATTTGAAGATAAGCATCCAGAAACATCTACAAAAGGAACTGGTTTTAAGGATAAAGAAAAAGCATTAGATACATTAAAAATAATTAAAAAAAGAGATTTAGTTTATCAAAAACAAGTTGTTAATACAATGTATAATCGGGCTAAATATCATCCCCATCAAACTAAAGAAATGAAAGATGCTATGAAAATTTTTAAAGATTGGTTAGATAAAAATTAATAAACTTTTTTTATTTTAGGAAGAACTTGAGATTTCTTAGCTTTATTTATTAAATCACTTACATTTACTTTTAATATATTCTTATATTTTTCATTGTTTGGCTTACCAGGAAAAGCTAAATCACATGAATTTAATATTAAATTTTCTTTTATATCATAATCAGTTGTATAAGGAATCATATGTTCATTACGCATGATATTGTTTGCACAAATAATGTCATATCTATATCCAACACCATCGGGATTTACAATATTACCTGCACCATCATCAATAAATAACCATTTCATAAAGTCGCCATTAGCTACACCAAAATTAGGTGAAGGGCTAGGAATTTTATCATAACCTTCCATAATATAAAATCTCCATGATTTAACAGTTGAATCAGTAATAGAATAGGGATAAATATAGGCTGCAGGAAATTGCCTAATGAAACTAGATACTGCTTTTAGATAACTTGTTTTTAGATCATTATCATCTGTTCCATATGCTTGCGCATGAACATAATCTCCATGAAAATGTAAAATTTCATCATTAGCAAAGATTCTTACTCCATTGCCAATATCTGATTTATTATTATTTCTAATTCTTTCAATCCCGCCGGGAGGATTTGGTTGCCCAGGAGGTCCAGGAACATAGCATTCACCAAAGTTAGAACCACTATAAGACGCATCTTGAACAAAATAAACATCCCAAAATTGCATTTTAACCATTTCAGGAATAGTAATTTGATTTCTATATTGTCTACCTTGAGCTTGAACTGCAAGTTGAAATAGTTCGGTATCTTTATTGGGTACTACAATATCAATTAAATCTCTTAAAGTATACCAACGTGTTGGGTTATAAATAATCCATTGTTTATCTCTATATTGGTTGGGATCATCAAACATTTTTCCAATCATAATATTTAATGCATTATATGCACTAGTATTTCTAGAAGAAAGTAAACCAAAATCAGTATCAAAATTTACATTAGTACTATCTTTAGAATTTGATCCTGTTGATAAATATTCAAATACACCCCCTACTATAACTGCAGCTATTTCAATTTCTGGTTGTTCAGTTACAATACCTGCAATTGCAAGTGCACTAACTAAAATAGTTTTATAAGAATCTTTACCACTATCAGGAGCATTATTTTTTTCTTGAACACCTTTTAACATACCCCACACTTCAGGAATAATAGCAGTAGTTTCGCCGTAAACTTTTTCATTCATATCCATCAGAGTACTCAAATTTACTTTAATTTTAGCAATTTCATTGGGTGTTAAATTAGGAGTAGGTTCAGGATCTTTTCCTTCTTCATATAATTTTTCTGGATTTAAGTCTTCAGGTTTAGGTTTAGGTTTAGGTTTTTGTGTATTGGAATTAACTGGTTCCACTGAAGTTAAAGGGCTTGCTACAGATTTTATACAGAAACAAGATAACATATATAATAATAAAAAATATTATATGTTTATATAATTTTTATTTCTAATTTCATATAAACAAAAAAATTTATTTTAATTAATGGAACAAATATTAAATAGAACTCCAGTTCTTTCTTATACAGATAAATCAAATATTTATAAAATTACATTTAATGAATTAAGTCAAATACAAAATAATATTCATATTCCAGAAATTCAATCTGATTGTAATATTGACAAAATTCAAGAAATGAAAGAATGTTATTTAGATAATCCTCATTTTATGGCTTCCAAATCTTTAATTACTATTGCAATGATTAAAATTGTTGATAAACAAGAATTTTGTTTGATTGATGGACAACATCGATTTCAAATGATTTTAGAACTTGTAAAAGAGAAAAAAATAAATGATTCAATGTTAGTTGGAGTAATCGAAATTAATTCCCAAGATGAAATGAAAAAATTATTTAACGAAATTAATGCTGATTCATCTAAATGCATTTATAAAGATTTAACTATTTTTGATAAAGAAAATTATGAGTTATTAAAATTAGCTATTATTAAAAAAATGCCCGATGCACTACAAAAATCTCATTATAAATCAAATGTTTATAGTGTCTCTCAATTTGTTTCAATGTTAATTGATTTTAACTTAACAGATATGTTAAGAGAAAAATTTAAAAAAAATTTAGATATCAAAGAGTTATTTGCTTTCTTATTAAAAAAAGAGGCTGATTTTTTTAATTCTTGTCAATATTTAGAAATGCTTCACGATAATAATAAATTTAAAGTAGATGAAAAAGAACAAATTAATAAAAAAAGATGTATGTTTTTAAAGAAGAATAATTTTGTAGAATGGTTAATAAATCCAGATATAGAACCAACACATGATTTTAATGAAAGGCCTTATATTACAAAAAAATTAAGGATGGAAACTTGGGATTATTATTACAAGAATTTAAATAATGGTAAATGTTTAGTTCTGGGTTGTAATACACAAATAGAGAAAGATAAAGAATATAGTTGGCATTGTGGTCATATTATAAGTCATTTTAATGGAGGACCTACTGAATTAAAAAATTTAAAGCCTATTTGTCCTTCATGTAATTGGAAAATGAATTATAAAAATTGGGATGATTATGAAAATGAATTAAAAAAAAAAATAATTTTGAAGGAGTATTTTTCTATTAAAGATAAGATTAGTTGTAAAAGTGGAACTTCTTGTAAGATAAAAATAACAAAGACCAGTTTTAATCCAAAGAAAATAGAAGATAAAATAAAACCAGTATGTAATAATTGTTTATAATATAAAAAAGTTATTATATTATCACTTAAAGATATTTTGTAATAATAAAATAATGGAAGTTGTACCTTTGAAACCAAGCGTGGATGCACAAATTGATGAACTATTTCAAATAGTAATGAGTTGTAGCTATAATGTTATACAAGGCTTATATTTGAGACTTAGAGATTTTTTTGAAAAAAAAAAAGAATAATAAATACCGCATGAATATTTGTTTTAGGAAAATAAAAATTTATTTTGATAAAACTGATGTGATTTTTTTTGTTGTTGTTGTTGTTGTTGTTGTTGTTGATAAAATAATTAGGCTTTTCTGTAGCCTTTTCTGTAGGCTTTTCTGTAGCCTTTTCTGTTAGACTCTCTCTCCTCCACCAGACACAGGTTGGACTCACTTGCGCTTCTTCCCCCCGACCAAGGGCAGGATCAGCTCCTCCTCCTCCTCCTCGCTGTCCTCCTCCTCGCCGTCCTCCTTCTCCTCGTCGGCAAAGACCAAGCTCACTGCAGCGGCTGCTGCTGCGGCTGCGGGGGCATTTGGCGTGGTGGTGTCCTGCTCCTCGTCCTCCTCCTCGCCGTCCTCCTCCTCCTCCTTCTCGCCGTCCTCCTCGTCCTCCTCCTCGTCCTCCTCCTCGTCCTCCTCCTCGTCCTCCTCCTCGCCGTCCTCCTCCTCGCCCTTGTCAAAGGTCAGGGCTACTGCAGCGGTTGCTGCGGTGGCTGCGGCTGCTGCAGGGGACTTGGGCTTGGTGGGCGCAGGTGGTGGCTTGGAGGCACGGGGGGTTGGGGGCGGGGATGAGCTCCTGCCGCCGCCGCCGCCGGCGCTGCTGCTGCTGACGAAGAACGCGTCAAAGTCGGAGGGCGCGCTCGTGAAGAACTCCGTCAGCAGCTGCGTGTCAGCATCAGCGGTGGAGGCGGCAGCTGCAGCGGCAGCTGCGCGCTTGGCGGCCTTCTGCCCCACCTTCTGAGGGCCCTGCATGACCGCTGCTGCCAAGGCTGCGCCCAAAAAGCTCTCCTCCTCTACCACAGGGTTGCTGCTGCTGCTGTGGGCGCCGCCGCTGGGCAGGATGATGATCTCCTCCGTCTCCACCTGCTGCCCTGCTGCTGCTGCCTTCACGCGCTTGGCCTTGAGGGCCTTGAGCTCTGCCAGGTCCAGGTGCTTGCGCTCCCTGGTGTGGCTGGAGCTCGCGCCCTGCGTGCACTTGCCGCACACGTGGTACAGGCAGGCCTTGAGCTCGTGGGCCAGGCCGACCACCTCGTGGTTGTAGGGGCAGGAGCCGTGCTTGGGGTTGCAGCCCTCGCCCTGGCCCAGAAGGCCCTGGGCAAAGTGGAAGCAGCCCTTGACGGGCGCGGCTGCTGCGGTGTCCTCGTCTACCAGCACAAAGTGCCCGCCACCGGGGCCCTGCAGGAGCTGCGGGGCCTTGGGCTTGGGCTTGGGCTTGGCCACGAGCTGCTCCAGGGGGGCTGCAGCGGCTGCGGTTGCTGCCCACTTGTTGCCCTTGGGGCTGCTGCTGCTGCTGCTGCTGCTGCTGCCGCCGCCGCCGCCGCCGCCCAGGAGGGGGAAGTCACTGGGCTTGGGCTTGCCGCCCTTGGGCGCTGCTGCCGCCACCGGGTCCTCCCAGAACTCGGCTGCTGCGGGCTTGGCGGCTGCGGGCTTGGCTGCTGCGGGCTTGGCTGCTGCGGGCTTGGCGGCTGCGGGCAGCTCCAGCCAGGCGCCACTCCCGTCCACCACGCCCACAGCAGCTGCGGTGCAGCCACCACCAGCGCCAGAGGCGGGCAGTCCCAGGAAGGGGTCCAGGCTCTGGTGCTCCTCCTTGGGCTTGGCCTTGGAGGCATGGGCAACCACGATGTGCCACTTCTCTGCCTCCGCTGCGGCCTGGAGCTCCGCAGCGCGCGCCTTCTCCTTGTCCGCAGCGGACACCATGCCCTTCAGCACCAGCTGCTTCTTGGGCTTGGGTGCAGCGTCAGCGGCGGCTGCGGCTGCCTCTGCTGCTGCGAGCTTCTGGCGGTAGGCGGCAGCAGCCTCTGCCAGCTTCTCGGCGTGCGCCTTGGCCTCCTGCTTGCTCTTCACTGCCTCCTTGAGCTGGATCACGCTGAGGTGCACCTTCTGGCCGCCCTTGGCGCAGGGCTTCTTGATGCACTTGTGCTCCAGGTACTTGCCGCAGAAGGGGATCTCCAGCTCCTTGGCCGCCTCCTTGAGCTCCTGCAGCTCCTTGGCCTTGGCCGCCTCCACCCGCTCCGCCGTCTCCTCCAGGTCCTCCAACAGGACGTGGCGCTTGTCGCACTCCCCGCGCGTGCACTTGTCGTTCAGTGCAAACAGGCAGAAGTCCAGGTTGAAGGCCAGGTCCAGGGGCTCGTGCAGGTCGCGGCACTTGGCGCTAAACTTGCAGGCCTCAGAGTTGGGGTTGAGCAGATTGCGCAGGTGGAAGCCGCAGAGCTTGCCGCTGCTGCCGGGCTCGGGCTCGGGCTCGGGCGCTGCTGCTGCTGCTGCTGCGCCACCGCCGCCCCCCGCTGCTGCTGCCGTCGGGCGGGAGATGGGGGAGTGGCTGGGCAGGTGCACGTTGGTGCAGTCCACGTGCGGGCAGGGGATGCCAGCAAAGGGTGCGCCACAGAGCGACTGGCCGCCGTGCTCCTCCTTCTGCCAGTGCCAGTTCTTGCACTCCGAGCACGGGTGGCTCAGCGCGAGGGCCTTCTCCCTGTTGCCCAGGGCAAAGTGGGCGAGGGCCGCCAGGGAGGCCCCGCATGCAGAAACCTTAACGTGCCTCTGGACCAACTTGGGGATGCCGTCAATATTTTTGATCATTGGTGCCCCCACGGGCACAACAAGATCCATTGTCGCCTGCACAAGGCGGTATTTGGGGTTATCATACCAGTTTGCACTGGCGTTAGGTGCCTCAGAGCGAGGCGGGGTGTTTACAGCGCGGGATGCCGTGTTAGCGACAGGTAAGCGAGTAACAAGAGTAGTAGAAGTGGAACCTCAGACAGGAGTGCCTGAGGGGGTAGCGGGCCGTAGGGACCCGCCGAAGCAGCGCTTAGTGGTCGTAGGAGACCCACCAATAGCCTCAGAAGTCATGGGGACAACTAAGGTGCAGGACGCTGCCTACCTGCTACAGCGGCTGATGTGTTGTAGGAACACACCTGTTAGTGATCGCTGGGACCACTAAGAGCGAGCCGCTGTGGCACCGCTCGGTAATAGATTTTATAATTAAGGAACCAGTAGATTCTTCAATTTTCAATTTTTTTATAGATTATAAATTATATATATTTCACATATTATCAAAGGAATAATATATATAAAAGCATTAAAATTCATTAACAATGCTAAAAATATACATAATAGATCAAATATAATAGTTTTATTAAAAGCTTGTTTTTTATAATCTAATCTATAAAGCGATAAAATAATAGCTATTACAGCCATTATCTTTCCAAATACACAAATTTTACTTTCATATTTTTGAGTATCATGTATGAAAAAATCTCCAAGACTTTGGATATTTTCATTAAAGATAGCATAATTAAAACTATAAGAAGTCTTAAATAAAAAATACATATAAAATAAATAAACTATTTCAAAAGCTGTTATTAATTCTAAATCCATATAAAGAATTTAGAATAAATAATTTATTAATCTCTAAAAGATCTAAAAACTGTTTTAGCAGCACTAATACCTCCAACTACACCCGCTACATCTTCATTAGATCTTAAAAAAGATAACCATAAATATATAATAATTATTAAAACAAATAATATACTTGCTCCTATACCAGAGATCATAGTAGGATTATAAGTTATACTATAATCATCTGGATTAGCACTTGCATAATATAAAGTACAAGGACCTTCTCTATGTGCATATTCATAAGTTATAGTTTTATTAACAGTTCTGGCAATTGCGGGTATTATTTTTACATACTCTTTCCCATTAACTGAATAAGTTACAGTTTGTGTATAATTAGAAGTAGGAGTTACAGGATTAGAAACTATATTACATATAGTAGTAGAAATATAATTTTTATTAATATTTGAAATTAAGATACCAACAACACAAAATAAAATACAGGTCATTAATACAAGAAAAGCTCCTGTCTTAAAAATTTCATACCCAGCTAAACCCTTCATTAGGCTCATATATATTATAATATAAAAAAATTGATCAAATAAATTAAAAAAATTTAAAATATTTATTAAATGATATTAAATTCAAAATTATTTAATTTACCTTCCTATGAAATTAAATCTTTTGGATTAGTAAATTTAACTTATGGATCTTTAACCAATAAAGGTTTGAAAACTATGGTAAATACAATAAAAAAATATTCATATAATAATATTTATGGTTTAGATTTAGGTTGTGGAGATGGTGAATTAATTTTTCACTTAGGAAATCAATTACCTGATTCTAAATGGGAAGGTGTTGAAATCAGCCATCATCGAGTATCTAACCAAAATAGAGATGTTTGCATATGGCAGGGTGATATGTTAGATGAAAATTTTAGAATATATAATATATTACATTCAGATAATTTATGTCTGGATGACACAATAGCTGAAAAATTAGAAAAAAAAATTTTTAATGAATTTAATGGCTTATATATTACTTATAGGAAACCAGAATTTGATAAGTTTTTAAAAAAAGCAAAATTTTTAGAAACTGTAATAACTGAAACAACTTGGACTAAACATCCTATTCATTATTATTTAATTTAATACTAAAAAAATGTAAAGTATTATCATCATAACCTGAACGACTAAAATCGAGTGTAAAGCCTTTAGATTTCCAAAATATAGGAGCTTGAAAATCAAAAGTCTCAACAGTTATTAAAACACATTTTTTTTTTTTTGCAAAGTCTAATACTAAATCATAAAGCTTAGTTCCAATACCTTGTTTTCTATATTCTGGTTTTATCATAAGTAAATCAATATGAATTACATTCCACATTATTTCTCCTTTAATTGCTCCTATTATTTTTTTATTATCGTCATAGGCAATAAATCCCCAATTATAAAAATCAGATGATTTGTTTAATTTTTTGATTGAATAGTCTTGAAAATAATAACTAAAAAATATATGTAATTCATCAGAATTTAGGATTGCATCATCAATTCTTACAATCTCCATTTATTATATTAATTTATAAAATAAATTATATTATTATATAATGACTTATTATGAAAAATATTTAAAATATAAAAATAAATATTTAAATTTGTTAGAAAAAAGTTATTTCAATTCTTTTGAAATTGAAGAAAATCCATTAGCTATTTTTAAAAAATATAATTTCTTACAAAGAGGTGGTGCTCTTCCCAAAATGTATTCTACTGATGTCCCAGCAAGATTAGAAGCCTTTTTAAAAGGGGAAAATAAATTTGGTATTGTTTATGCACCTACCGGTTATGGTAAAACAGTTACTGGGTGTCGTGTTATTGCAAAAGTAGTTAATGAAATAAAAACAGCTGGTAGAAAAATAAAAGGAGAAATATTAATGCCTTTTAGAGTTTCTGTTAAAGAAATGTATAACTATTTAAATATTTTAAATAAAGAACAAGGAGAAAGTTTAAATTATGGTTATGCTATGGGTGGAGGTGATAAATCAGAAGGTTTAGATTCTTGTGATGCTGTAGTTCAAACAGTTGGTTATTGGTTAGTTAAATTTTTACAGAATATAGATGATCCAACAGAAAAAATAATTATGTTAGATGAAGTTCATGATGCCTCTTGGCAAACTAATTTAGTTTTAAATTTATTAATATGGAAAATTAAGAGAGGAGCTAATATAAAACTTTTAATATCTTCTGCTACTTTGGATGTTGGTTCTATATCCGCAAAATATGATATTCATCCAGAAGTATTAGCTATTCCGCCTGAATTAGCTAATGTTGATATGAATTATAATGCAGATGAACATTTTAATCCATTTGATAATGCTAGTTTAAATGCTTTCATGTTAAATTATATAACTCAAGTTGTTGACGGAACTGAGAGACATATACTAGTATTAATGCCAGGTGAAAGAGAAATTTTAAATTTAATTAGAATATTACAAGATAATGCAGAATTAAAAACAAAAGGAGATTTTGCCATTTTACCTTTATATTCAGAATTACCCGAAGAAGAAATTAGAAGAGCTATTGAATTTTCAGAGAAAAGAAAAATTATTATTGCTACTAACATGGTTGAAAATGCTATTACTATTGACGATTTAAGTGCAACAATTGATAGTTGTGTAAGAAAAGAATTATTTGTTGATCAAGATAATATTAAAGAAATAAAAACTACCCTTGCATCTAAAGCTAATATTAAACAAACCGCTGGTAGATCAGGAAGACAAAAAGAAAGAGGAATTGCGCTTTTAGCTTTAAGCGAACCAAGATTTAATGAATTACCTGATTATACATTAAATGAAGTTGATAAACAACCTTTATATAGACAATTAATTATAATTATTAAAAATGGTTTACCTTTCAATGAAATATTAAGTTCTGTACCAATTGAAAGAACTATGGGAGATATTAGATATTTAGTTGATCGAGAAATTCTTGAACCAAATGGAGCTTCATTTAGATTAACAGCTAAAGGAATTATTATTTCCGAATTAAATACTATTGAATTATTTCAAGCTATGTTTTTTGCAAATTGTTGGGAAGCTTCAAAAACAGAAGGTGTTGATATGGAATCTTATTTTTATTATATGAGTTTATTAACTGCTTGGATTAGTTTAGAAAGAAGATTTTTTGCAAATCCTAGACCTGGAGAAGGACCTAAATATGAATCTTTATTAAAAAGAGATTCCTTAGAAACTTTTTTAAATATCTGGATAACATTTAATCAATTACCAAAAAAACAAAAAGCATCATGGTGTTTTCAAAATGGAATATATGTTGATGGTTTGAATTCTATTGATGAAATGATTGGACGCTTATTTAGTAATTTTAGACGTTTAGAAGCGAATGAAGCTAGATATGCTGTAATAAGAACTAATTTTAAATTTACAGTTCGATCATATGAACAAGTAAAAGAAATGTTTATGAGACAATTAGTTAGAACATTTAGTCCTTTCAGATTAAGATTATTAAGAGATAGGGATAGAGGTAATTTAAGATATCAAAATTTAGCTTTACAAAATTCTGTATTAAATCCTAAAAAGATATTTGTTCAAGAAACAGCACCAAATAAATATGTTTTAGGATTAACCTTCTTTAAAAGCAAAGGCTTTTCTAATATAACTGATTTTATAATTCGCGAAAGAGATGCACAAGACGTTGAAATTTTACAAAGAAAATTAGATGCACTAAAAGAACGAAAAAGAGAAGAATTAGCTAAATTTATTAGAAGAAAAAGTGATGAAGGAGCTCCACTCTCTGAAAGTGATAAAGCTAAAATATTAGAACAAATTGAAAGTTTATCATTTGATAACCTCGACGAAGATCCTTAAAAAAATTGAATGTTTTTTATTTTTATATATAAAAATAAAAAATATGCCCGAAAATACTCTAAATAATACTCAAAATAATCAATCTGTTGATCAAAGTCAACAGGTATCTAACAACCAAAAAATTTCTAATGATGATAAGTCTGTTTCTAATAACGAAAAGTCTGTTTCTAATAACGAAAAGTTATCATCCAATGATAAGCCAACATCCAACAATGATAATCCCACTGTTGTTTCTGACAATATCCAGGAAATTATTATTGTTCCTCTTGATATCAAAAAGGAGGCAATGCGAAGACTAATAGCTGAAAATGAAAAGATATATCTTGAAAATGAGAAGAAAAAGGAAGACTTTGAGAAAGCTCAAAAGCAAGCTGAAGACGAGAAAGCAGAATCAGCTGCACAGATTGAGAGGGAATTTATTAGACTTAAGGCTCAGGAGCTTGAAATTCGTATGCTTGCTGAAAAGCGTGTTATGGAAGCTGATGCCAAAAAGAAGGTGGAGGAGCTTAAGGCAAAAAATAAGGAGAGAGAGGCTGCTATTCAGAAGGAGTTGGATCGTTTGAAAAATCGATCCGAGTTAGAGGTCCTTAAGGAACAAATAAACGAGCTTACAACTAAAGTTAATAGCTGTTGTTGCTGCAACAAAAACATCATTAAGAATGATTAAATTTTAAAGGTTCTTTCTTTTATAAAAATAAAATTGAAATAATTTATTTATAATAACTTTTTTTATTTAATTAATGTCAAATCTAAGAATCAATGGCGAAGCTCCAGTATTTATTTTACAACTTACTTCTAAACTTATTTTTATCCCAGCTATAGTAGCATTATTTTTAAAAAGATGGGGAGATTTAATAATTATTTCATTTTTAGCTATTTCGGCTTTATGGTATCACTCATCCCATTCTAAAATATCATATTATGTAGATCAAATTGGTATTTGGCTTCTAGTATTTCATACTTTTCTTTTGGCTATTACTAATCTTATTACACCGTTTCTTTTTATCTTGGGATTTGGTTATATGTTAATAGTTTATTCTTATGGTAAGAATTATAATTGTTTTTGTTTTGATCCAGATATAAATATTGCTGATAAATATCATGCATCAATTCATGTTTTAGGGATTGCAATTTATTGTATCAGTATGATATTTTTTCTACCGACTGAATCCAATGGAATTTTTTTTAATATCTTTAACTATTAAATATTTAATAAATTAAATTGGTGCATAAGGTCTAGACCAGCCTGCCTTATGTGCCTCTTTCCACTTGGCAATGCCGATAGTTTCTAGTTTAAAAGCAATCATGCTAAAAACAGCACTGAAGAAAAATAAGTCCCACTCATTAGAACTGTTTGACTTATAAATTTGTTCAATTTGCCAGATAATATTTGGATCATCTGAACTTTTAATAAACTTTAAAATATAATCAAACTCATGTCTCTCTCCTGTTTGATTCATTAGTTTAGCGAGTCTAGAATTTGGACCAAATGCTGCATATTCTCTTCGCCACTGTTCTGGGCTAGTAAACAATTCAGGAGATGCATAATCTGGATTTGGAATATAATTTTCATGATTATTTTTAAAAATATTTTGAAAGTTTTTTAGAGTAGTAATAATATCTTTTAGAGTACTAATGGGATCTACAACTGGAACAGAAGTCATGATTAAAATAATGATGATTATAAAATAAAAAATTTCAATTTTTTTAAAGGAATATGTCAAACCCATTGTACTTTCCGGTTTTTAGTCCTAGATCAGGAATAAAATGGTTGGAATGGTGATTCTGATCAAGATGCTCTTGGAGTCGATCCTGATCCACCAAAATATTTACAATTGGTTCCTGATCCAAGAAATATTCCCTTATTCTAAAATTAATTTTCTCTGACGGTGGTCCATCAATTCCATCTAGGAGGAATATCTGAAAAAAACCAGTAGATCCTAAAGATATTATAGATTTTGAACTAGTTGCAATTGACCATGGTTCAAAAATCATAGCTGTTGCTATCGACGTGTCATCGTCAACAGTGTCTTGCCCGCACCATTCCCAGTCTTGAAAGTGCAATGTGCGAAAAAATTCAACTGCCTTACCACGATGCTTGAATCTGACAAACAAATTTTGACCAGATAACCTTCTAATTATTATGGTAGCAGGTTCACACATTCTAGCTAGTTCTTCTCTAGAAAAGCTAGTATTAGTTGGATCAAAAATAAAGATTCCGGGATTGGGGTCTTCGGGATCCATCTTTTTCCCAGCATCGATATATTTTGGATGAGGCTCATAATTTTTTCCTGGTCCTTGGTTAGGGTTAGTTTCAATATCTAGTGCATTAGTTGCTTGGTTTGGTTCAATTACCGGTTGGATAGTAGTAGTATTAATTGGCTCTACAGGAATAGACATAAAACTAATAATATATCACTTAGATTAAATATTTCAATTTTTTCGCAAAAATTGAAATAATATTTGTTATTTATTATAATTTATTAATATGTCTGTTCTACAAGCTCTAATTAGCTACCGTTTGCAACTAGAAAAGGAAGGAAGCTCAAAAGCTCATCTTTCTAATTATGATCGTCGTATTAACCAAGAATGTATGACTTTAAAAAATGAATCAACTAATGATATTAATCTAATTAATTTTCGAGTTCAAAGATGTAATGAAGGTGCTTCTAAAGAGGATCTTTCTATTATTGATTCCCGTATTTTTAAATATTTAGGTAATCAACAAGCAAGATTTGAGGATATTATAATTAGAAAAATTTCAGGAGATAACTTTAATATTTCAGTTGATTTGTCTTCTGAAACTATCGGTGATCTATATAATAAGGTTGCAAATTATTTGAGTGATTCGGCTGAAAGAATTAAACTGATCTATAAAGGAAAATATCTAGAGTTTATGCAACAAACACTAAGTTCGTTGCATATTGAAAAGAATTCTATAATTGGTCTAACTTTTAGACTTGGTTGTGATGGTCGAGGATGTTGTGATGTAAATTATCACATTATTAGTGATTCTCTTCTAAAACAATCTGAAAGTGTTTTTAATAAATTTACAGAGGGGGAAAAGAAAAATATTGTAGGAGGTTTTAGTAAGCTATTTGCAATTGAAGAGTTAACTCGTCAAGTAGAGGAAAAGACTAGAGAGCTAAGAGACTTGAAAGATAAAATTCAAATTGAAAATTCTAAAAAGGAAGTTTCATTCAATATTCTAAACTGTTCATTCATTGAACCAGAACCTGATGCTTCCTTCATTGAAGCTTGTATGAATAGTGGGCCTATTCTAGTGGAGGAAGAAGATTTGTATGGTTAAATATTATTTTACACCTTTGGAGATTTAAAACGCCGATTTTAATTTACTCTTTATATGTTTTTGATTTTTTACTTGATTTTTTTGATGGTTTCTTAACATATGCCACATCTCTCTTATATGAACCTATTAGTAAATTTTTATAAGTCTCCTTTGGTATATCCTTTATTACTTTTCCTATATTTAACTTTAATTCATTATAAGTTAATCCTTCTAACTTTTGTAATCTTGATTTCAATATACTAAAGTAATGCTCTATTGCGTTTGTAAAATGTTGATAAGGACACGAATATATTAATTTATTATCCTTATTTACTAAATTTTTTATTATCTCATTTCTATGGGCGCTTGCATTATCTAATATTATCGCTTTATTTTTATATTTTGATGTTATATTATCTTCTAAAAATTTCTTTAATCTTATACTATCTATTCCACTCTTTTCATATAAAGTCCAACCCAATACACCATTATAACCTATTGCAAATATTGCGGTATATTTCTTAAATACCTCTTGTGATTGTGTTGTGATTACACATCTTTTACCAACATCATTATAACAATGATGTCTTTTTTGTAATGCATATATTGATGTTTCATCTATACAAATAATATTTTTTATATTATGTTTCTTTATTTCCTTATAGAATTCTGTTAATTTGTCATTTATATTTATATCTTTACCAAATCTTTTATTCGGTTCATGTCTTATATGTGTTAATTTTAATGATACATAATTATCTTTTATTATATCTGCTAAATGTCTTCTTGTTAATTCTAAATCTTTAAATTTATCCTTTAACATACTTAATAAAACTTCCATTGTTATTGTTTTATTTTTTTTTAATTCATCCAATGCAAATTTAACATGTTCTTTTTTAACTTTATATGAAATAGGTTTTCTGTTATGTCTTTTTATACCATCTTCATTTTCATATCTTTCAACCCATCTCATTAAACTTCTAACAGAACATTTAAAAATATCACACACTTCTTCTTGTGTTTTATTACTATCTAAATAATATTCAACAGCACTAATTTTTAAATCTTCACTTTTATGTGTTATCATTATGATAATATATAATATATATTATATGGACTATTATGGTAAATACATTAAGTACAAAAAAAAATATTTAGAATTAAGTAATAATAAAATGCATAGCAGTTTAAATGAACTTAAATCTAATGATACTATAGAATTGATAAATAATCAAATGTATGGCGGTTCAAATAAAATTAAATCTAATGATACCTTAAAATTAATTCCAAAAAAATCGGTATCAAAAAATTACATTAAATTAGAATTTCCAAATATCAATGTATCACAATGTGAATATAGTGAAGGACCAGTTGGTTTAACATTTATTAAATTTAATAAAGGTGCAAAAGTTCATATGGAAATTAGAGGCGGATGGCCTGGATATATTAATTGTTTATCAACCAATGAAAAACAAATAATTAGTGGCATAAATATTGCTGGTGGGTCTTTATTGGGATTAGAATCAACAACAGGATTAACAATAGAAAGTTTAAAAAATAATAATTATACCAATTTTGAAGGATATAACGGTGCTATTATTTATAGTAATAATTTGAATAACAATAAAATATATCCAGATAAAGATTTAGGTAGATTTGCGTGTAATCAAAATGATGATAAACTTTTTAATGGGCAAGTTGGTGCAGGATTAAGTGCATCACATGGTCAAGGATGGAGTTATAAAAAAATTGGTAAAATAAAAATATTGGCATTATGTGTTAATAATGCATTAGGTGCAGTTTATAAAAATGATAAACCTATTCATTATCCACATAATGCTAAAAAAAATTTTATGGATAAAATAGAATTAAATAAAAATACAACAATAATTATTTTAATTACAAATTTAGATCTAGATAATGATGAATTAAAACAAATGAATCAACAAATAAATGTATCAGTAGGTGAATCAATTCGCCCATTTAATACATTAACGGATGGTGATATTTTATACACATGTTCAACAGGAGAACTTAAAAATAAATTTGATATGATTAAAAATATTAAATTTTTCGATATTTGTTCACAAGTTTTAAAAAAAGCTATTTTACAATCTGTTGATTAAAAATAGAATAATTAAAAAACAAATAATCGGCATTTTAAATCTCCAAAGGTGTACAACTAATAAAAAATTGATTATTTTAATTAATATTCTATTAGTTTTAAGTATATGTTCAAATTCAATAATGCTTTAATTTTCATTAGTAAAATTTTTAGAGAAGAAACAGAAAAGATTATGTTAGGTCGATGGACTATTAATTATTCTCCAATTTCAATTAAGAAAAAAATAGATTGAATTGAAGAAAACTTTTCATTTTATAAATGAGTCTAATTTATTTTATGACTTAAATAAAAAATATATAAAAGAAGGATTTAAAACAATTACAAAAAATATATTAGGAACAGAAATGGTACCTTGTTGTTTAACACCAGGTAAAATTACTGGATTTTATAGAGATGGTATGTGCTCTTCAGGTGCCGATGATGTTGGAACTCATGTAGTTTGTGCTATCGTTGATGATGAATTTTTAAAATTTACTAAAAGCAAAGGTAATGATTTAATCACTCCATTTCCACCTTCTTTTCCTGGTTTAGTTGCTGGAGATAAATGGTGTTTATGTATTTTAAGATGGTTAGAAGCTTATAAAGCTGGTAAAGCACCTAAAATTATTCCAGAAGCTACTAATGAATTAGCATTAGGATATACTACAAAGGATATTCTAATGAAATATAGCTAAATTGATTCTAAAAATATGGTTTTTAATCTTTTTTTTAATTCAATAATATAATTATTATTTATATTGTAATTATATTCTTTTAATATTTCTATAAATAATATATATGATAAATAATTATCATACATAAAATGTATTCCAGCCATACATCTATGTAATCCAATATCAATTATTATTTCTAGTAATCTATTAAATTCATTTATATTATTATCAAAAAATTTTTGATTAGATATATATATTAAATATCCTTCAAATAGACCAGAAAAACAATGACCGGAAGGCGAGCTACCTGTTTGAGCCGAAGATGATGTATAAACATCTAATTTAATATATTTTAAGTAATATAAAACTTGATATGGTCTTGGATCATTTATATTATCCTTTATGAATAATAAAATATTTTTAAATTTATAATATATTTTTTTTATACATTCATAATCAATTTTATTAAAATCTTGGTATTTATTTATTAAAAAATTTAAATAAATTTCAATTGATTCTATTTTTTTATCTTCTAATCTAAACAATTCCAAATGAGTTTTGCATCCAAAAATATCCAAAAAATTATAATTTGGATATTTTAATAAAGATTTTTGAATAAATAATAAATAATTTAATTGATTTAAATACCAATCATCCGTTTTATTTTTAATCGTTTTTGATATAACTAAATCAGCAATTTTTTTTTCTCTATCATTTAATTTTTTTGGACAATAAGGTATATTACATTTACCAAAAAATATCTTCATATATTATAAACTAATATATTTTTATTTATTAATCTAGGTAAACCATAAAACTACACCTAACACATTTAGATATTAATTATTAAATATATATTTATTAGGTTTAAATGGAGGCGCTTTTTTCCAATTAAAACTATCAATCCATTTTTTATATATTTCATTATTATATCTAATTACAAGTCATAAAGTAATATCATTTTTTTTTGAAACATATTTGCTAATTTATCATTAATTTCTTCAAGTGTACCGTATTTTGAAATCATTTGTTTGGTTTGCGTTTGAAGTAATAATGCATTTGCAATCTCTTCTAGAATTTTATGATTAGAAAAATACTTTTCCAATACTGATACTATAAAATCCAACATATCAGTAGAATCTAAATAATCATCATTTAAACCATCTAAACAATATGTAATAAAAAATGGTTGAAGTGTATTTATTGTAAAAATATTCCTTTGAACTATGTCTCGAAATTTTTGTATTTTTGGATATTCATATATCGAGCATTTGCCAGTTTTTGTCAAAAGTTCCAAACGTAAATTATTGTCAGAATAAGAGATGTATTTATTAATGATTAAATTATTAGCAGTAATTAAATCATAAATACTTTTAAGATCATTAATTTCAATATCAATACTTTTAATTTGATCTGGTATTGGTTCCATTGATTTATCTAATTTATTTTGAATATTTTTGATATCTATTTCAGAATAAACTATGTTTTTATATAAATCACATCTTACATTATCAATTCCACAAATTTTAATATAGCGAATAAATGTGTTCTCTAGATTCTGATTGGATAATTTTTCAAAAATTTGTATAATAGGAAACTTTTCAATCCATTCAAAAGAAGGAATTATTATTTTTAAATTTTGAATTAATAACAAATCTCTTTTATTTGAATCACTATCTGTAATATTTTTAATAATTGGTCTAATAATATCATTTTTAAATTCAGTAATGTAATATTTTTCTGATTCAAGTTTAAATACATAGACAGTAGCCATAATATTTAACATTTTTTAATAATGCCTAATGGATTCAATTTTTATTTTAATCCTTCCTTATACAATTTTAATGTCTCCTTTCTTTCAGTATCATGATCCAAAAGTAATGAAATATATTTTATTTTTCATTAATAGTGGGTAGAATTTAAATATTATCTAATTCTTCTTAAACCATTCAATAAATAGTATTATAAATAATAATTTTCTAGTATATTTATATGCCTAGAAGTAAAGAAAATAGAATAACTAAACCTACTGAATATACTCAAACTAAACCAGTACAAGTTCAAGTTAAGCAACCTGGATTTTTTAGTAATGTATTTCAAGGATTTGCTTGGAGTACTGGTAGTACAATTGCAAGAAATATGTTTGAATCTAAGAGTTATAGTACAACACCATCTTCTAATACAACACCATCTTCTAATACAACA
>Ga0214923_10002390_pt1 | contig 25065 bp, 24 predicted proteins | sample LL1510_MetaG_FD_177993 | JGI IMG/M metagenome (GOLD analysis project Ga0214923, IMG submission 177993) | Freshwater microbial communities from Lake Lanier, Atlanta, Georgia, United States - LL-1510 | ecosystem: Environmental > Aquatic > Freshwater > Lake | place: USA: Georgia | collected...
CCACTAGTTGTTGACACTGTAGTATAAAAAGTTGTTCCATTTGCAAGCATTTCTATATTGCTACCTTTCATTGCTAAAGTACCATTACCATCTGTACCATTACCTGTATAAGACCATATTCTTGTATCATAATTAGTATTATCATTATTTGATTTAAATCTTAATTCTGGACTAGAGGGTGCAGCAGTAGTACCACCTATGAATATATTAACTCCATTCTTTGCTAATTTAGATAAAGTTATATTATTAGTATTTAAAATAATAGGAATATTATTCGCACCAATATTTACTTGTGTTGTATTTACATTTGTCCCTAATGATAATGTTCCTGTATAATCAATAGTTGATGTATTAAATCCACCATTTACCGTTGTTGTTGTTCCTGTTTTACCAATACTTATAGTAGTAGCAGCATTTGTACCAATATTTATACTAGTTGCATTTGTATTACCAATATTTAATGTTGGAGTTGTTGTAGATGCATCAATATCTATACCAGTTATAGTTGCCATTATAATAGAGTTATATAAATTATATTTAACATTTAACTATCTTAATATTTTTAACATTTTTAATATTGTTCACTTCAAAAGGACATATTTACAGATGCCTTATTCAGTTTCAATATCTAGTTCCAAGTTTAATTGTATTTAAAATATATTAAATTCTTAATGTTGGCAATTTATATGTACCTATTACTAATATACTAGGCCTAGCAAAACAGGAGGTATAAATATAGGTACTTGTTCTGGTTCAACAGTAAATCCTATTACTATAGGTGGTGCTAGTTCTGCTACTACTAATGGTGGAACATTCACATCTACTGGTTTAATTACTGCTAATGGGGGTTTAACAATTGGAGGAAATAATAATTATATTACAGCATCAAGTATAAATGCCATTACAACAACTCAAACTAAAATTGGATGTATTGTATCAGCATCAGGTAGTATTACACCTACAGCAGGCAGTGGAACTCAAATATGTTCAACAGGTTCATTAACATTTGGTGTTTGGTTAGTTATTGGATTTGTTGTATTCAGTACTCCTTCTACAACTACAAATGTTTATACATGGATTGGTGATAATACCACAGGATATACAACAAGAAAATCATCATCTTCAATATTAACAAATAGTGGTTTTGAAACACAACTTATGTATACTTTATGTTCAGCTGGACCATTTAATTTAGTAGGACAAAATAATGCCGGCGGAACTTTAATAACCGGAACTATTACTGCAACAAGAATTGCTTGATTTTTCATTTAATCACATATTAAATGAAATGTGTTGTATTAGTATCATATAAGAATGCTATGTAAATACAACTTATAACTATCGATTTAATTTGATAGTGTTAATTTAATTTAACTTACAACATTAATTTTTTAAATATATTAGATAATATCTAATATATTTAATCATTAATTATAAAAGAATATACAAATGGTTATAATAAAGAAGGTAAATTATTATATTTACTGTAATATTTATGTACTCGCCAACCGCAAGTCGCAAGTCAATCTCTAACAATTTTACCAAAAATATTAGACACAATACAATCATTAAATTGCGCAAAATATAGCATCAAAGAAATGAGTAAGAAAATCCAGAAATGAGTCATAAAAATTGTAATAAAATTTTGTTATCAAATTTGTCAATAAAAAAAGTATATATCCTTATGTATTTTGTATGTATTATATATTATAATATCGTGTATTTATAAAACTTCTTGTATTGTTTTACGTCCTTCAAAAATGTCAAACGCAATACGAGTATCTTGAAGTTTATTGCCAAATGTTTTGCGATGCATGTTCAAAAGCATTTTTTTGTTCTTGAATAACTTAATTGGCGTCATTGACCTAAATCCAGGCGTGATATAAATTACCTGTTCGTTGATGATGATATAGTCCTTGAGTTTTTTTGGCTTTTCGACAATAAAGTGCGCGATTTGATGCCATAGTTCAAAAGGCAATGAATCTGTCTTATAAAGCCAAACCGTAGTGTCGAAAATTTTTCTCTGATATACTTTGTCCATTTAATGTGTTTTGTATTGCAATGTAAATAAAACAATTAAATTTAAATTAATTTCAATTTTCAAATATTCATATATACTCTATAATTATATTTGTCTCCATAAAAAATATCTTATATATTTATAATATTAAATTGTATTATGTATCATGTATTATATGAGAATGAGAAATGAGAAATGAGTAAGAAAATCCAGAAATGAGTATTAAATAAATTCGCCGAATAATAAGTCCGCATGTATGATAAGTGTATTGTATGTATCTCTCTGTATAACAAAAGAATCTGTAAGTAATCCTTCATATGCAACAGTTATTAATTGGTTAAGATGCTGGTTCATTTGCAAGTCATCTGACATACCTTCTTTTGCCAAATAGATGACCGTATTGAAATATTCGTGGAGGGAAGTCATACCTTTTATTTGTAACTTTTATAATACTCTTAACTCTAATTTATTTGAATACTATATATTTATATGATTATCAATTTTAAATCATATAAACATTTGTTTTTTTATTATAAAATGCCAGTAAAAATAATTAGTTATTCAAAATGTGATGATAAGTCATTACAGGATATAGTTGCCTATTGCGCAAGAGTATCAAATCCATCTAATCAAAATAATACGGAGACAAATGAGAAATTAATTAAATATTTAATTAAGAATCAGCATTGGTCACCATTAGAAATGGTAAGTATATGTTTAGAAATAGAGACAACTAGAGACATATGTAGACAAATCTTAAGACATCGTTCCTTTTCTTTTCAAGAATTTTCACAAAGGTATGCAGAAGCAAATTTAGGGTTTTTACCAAAAGAAGCAAGATTACAAGATACTAAAAATAGACAAAACAGTATTAGTACAGAAGATGATGGATTAAAATTATTATGGGAAACAAAACAAACCGAAATTGCCCGTATTACAGAAGAAACATATAAATGGGCATTATCAAATGGTATTGCAAAAGAACAGGCTAGAGCTGTATTACCAGAGGGTATGACAGTATCAAGAATGTATATGAATGGAACTTTACGGTCATGGGTACATTATTTACAATTAAGGACAGGCAATGGAACACAAAAAGAACATCGTGTTATTGCTTTAGAATGTGCAAATGAAATTGCAAAAGTATTCCCTATGATAACAGAAATAATATAATAATAAAATAAAAAAAAGCGGGTTTCCCCTTTCTTTTTTTTACCTGACAAACAAAGAAATATTAGATTAGACAAAGACAAATGAGTTATACTTACAAGTTTACGCTGCGAAGAAGAGCTGGAGGAGGACCTACGTTGATAACATAATATGGAAGCTGATGGTCCGCTGGAGTAAGTTCCCACATGCCACGTGCTGTTGTTGCTGGAGCCAATGGGGCAAATTCGTCGATAATTTCATCTGGAGGGTCGCGTACAAGAGCAGCAGGAGGTCCAACATATACAATAGGGTCATATTCAGCTTCCATAATATCCTCAATACATGATACCTTTTGTGGTGGCATTCCAGCTGTTTCACGAAGAGTAAGTTCACGAGCGCGTTTCTTGCTAATAGTTAAGTCGAGTTCCATTGGTGAAGCCATTTAAGACTTAGATATGATATATATTAAAATGAATAAGTAAATCAATTTTATGGCTCTCCCTCATTCCAAACAATAATCTCTATCGGTTCATTGTCTACCTTGAACCAACAATCACTCACATATAATGGGAGTTGGTCTTGTTCTCCTGCAATCATTTTTTGGATAATAATGAATAAAGTGGTAAGTCCCAGCATGATTTGTTTGTTGTTTTATACTTTTGTCTCCTATGTTTATTTATTAATCAATTTTGAAATAAAAAAAAGTGTACCTACAAAGGGAAATGTTAGACGATATATAAACAACAAATTTATTACCTTTTGACGAATAGCTTAATAGCGGCACCGTTTGCAGTGTTCCCCATGTCGTTTGCCGTTTGTTTGCTTGCAGAATGCGCAGCAATGCTTCTTATCTTCTTCTGTGAAATGAGGCGGAGGATTAGGATGAACTTTGAACTTGCAGAGGAGACACTTTGCCAATTCTGGTGCCTTCGGCTGTGGTGGCATTACATTTGGCTTTACTACCTTTATTGCTGGCTTTTCCGTGAAGGACAGGTCAATCGTGACATATTCAAACTCAAATACCACCTTTTTGATGTTCTTGAGAATATCTTCTTCATCAAGAACTTCAAGGTCACCCCACCGAGCACCTTTTGCCGTAAGCATGGCATGTTTGGACCACGAATAGACGTTTGAAATCATTTTGCACTTTGTTATACTGTTTATAATGTTTATATTAATAACGATTTATTTTCAATTTTAATAAAAACGGGATACATTCGCACTGCATCCGTTTTTATTTTGTTGTGTTTAGTTTTGTGTTCGTTCTTGTGTGTAAATGTCACCTCTCTTTCGTATAATGATGTTGTCGAAAATCCACATGATGTCGTCTGGTTCACCTGGAGCATTATATACGCAATGAGGAATGCCGTTTTGGTCTGGAATTAGGCCGAGTAGATGGTTTGGAGGCTGGTCTGGAATTAGAGGCTGGTTTGGAAAATAGAATTGCGGTTCTTCGTCCTCGTCATCTGTCTCGTCATCGTCATCGTCTGTCTCGTCGGTCTCGTCCAAATCTTCTGCATAGGCGTCTTCGAAAATTGCAGATATTTCGTCTAATGCTGCAATACGGTCTGGTCCGTTGATATTGATTCGTTGAATCAGGTTGTTCGCCGCGTCGTTTCCAATAAGAGCTGTCAATTCGTCGATTTCGTCTTCTGTTAGACCCATGATAGGTGCGTTGATAGGTACATTGTGTTCATCCCAACCATACACGTTTTGCACATGTGCCCACATCTCGTCGTCTGGTTCTTGTGCAGGAATATCCCAATTATATACGCGTGTTGCAGGTGCATCCCAACCAGCCATAGTTCGTTGATAAGTTGTTTGAGAGTTGAGATGGTTATTAGCCAATAGATACTGTTTTAATTAATAACATAAATGAATCAATTTTTCATAAAAAAGAAAAAAAAGCGTCCGTACCTAAACAACGATAATTATAGTTAGAGATTAATAATTAATTAAATACCTTAATGCAGTCCAATAGCTCAAGTCCAGCTCCAAGTCCAGTTCCAATACCTGTAATGTTAATACTACATTTACCGTAGAATGAGAGTCATGTACTCCTTTGATAGTTGTGCCTTTTCCGCTCCAGTTGCCTGTTCGATTTTGACGAGTAGCGCTGCACACGCTTCCTTAATTTCATCCGACACGTCGATATCACCAGCCGATGTCGCAGGATTTACAAGAATATAAGGAACAAACTTGCCTTTGTATACCTCATCGGCTTTTTTGACCTCTTTTACCTTTTCCTTGTTGACAACCACGTTCCACCACCTATCTTTGCCGTTCGTCGACTCGTACGTAATCCTAGCAGCTCCATGTCGGTGTTCGGCTTGTCGAATTTGATAGAACAGTTCTGGTCGAGATTCATCAAGGGTAATCCAGAATAGCTTGAATGGCTTCCCTGTTTTGCGGTCTTTCATCTCTTTTTCGGCAACCTTCAGAACTGTGTTCTCACACAACTGGTCGAACACATCTTTCACCATCTCAACGGTGCAGTGCGGGAGAGCATAGCTGATGAAAAGAGTGATTGACATGATTTGTAAAGTTTGTAAGTTGTATGACGTTATAACCGTTTGTATATAGTTATTTATAGTACTCGTTTCAGTTCAATTTTTATAATTCGTCTCTCGTAAACTTGTGTCTCGTAAACTTGTCTCATAACTTGACTCAAATATTGAAAAAAAAAGTTGTTCATCATGTCCGCATCCGCAAGTACCTATACAACACTGGTTAGACAATATACAATATAATAGATTACCTTAGTTTAGTCGTTTGCCGATTCTCTTAGAATTTCCCATCCACGCTCTCGTCATCGTCTAGCTCCCCCCATTTTTCGCCATTCCACTTCTTCATCATCTCGAGTTCTCCATCAACCATTTTTCCGATGAGGTCAGATTTATCTGCGCTAAAGATGACTCCGTTCCGAATATATACTGGTTGTCCATCGATTTCGCCTTCTTCATCCTCAAATCCCAACTCCTCGTTGATTTCCCCTTCTTCGAGTTCGGGTTCAGGTTCAGGCTTAGGTTCAGGTTCTTTTACCTTTTTCTCCTTTTTCTCCTTCTTTTCCTTTTTCGGCTTCTCATCAGGTTCAGGCTCTTTGGCCTTTTTCTCCTTCTTTTCCTTCTTTGGCTTTTCAACCTCGACTTCGACCTCAGGCTCAGGTTCAGGCTCTTTAGCCTTTTTCTCCTTCTTTTCCTTCTTTTCCTTCTTTGGCTTCTCCTCAGATTCGGATTCTGAAGCCTTCGTCTTCTTCACCTTCTTCGGCTTCTCAGTCTCAGATTCCGATTCCGAAGTCTTCTTGACCTTTTTCGGCTTCTCCTTCGGCTTCTCAGTCTCAGATTCCGATTCCGAAGTCTTCTTGACCTTTTTCGGCTTCTCAGTCTCAGATTCCGATTCCGACGACTTCTTCTTCTCCTTCTTAACCTTTGGTTTATCAGATTCCGATTCCGAACCCTTTGTCTTCTTGATTTTCTTCGGTTTCTCTGGCTTTTCCTCCGAATCCTCGTCTACAACGCTGTCATCCGACTTGGCTGGGCGACCCTTGCGGCGTTTAGGCGCAGACCTGACCAAGAGATGCTCCGCTCCAATCGAAATCGAGATGCCGTTCTCGTGTAGTTTCTCGTATACATCAGGCAATGACATCTTTTGTGTGTGAAGCCACTCGCCATAAGTAATCGGTGAAATCTCCTCGTCGTCTATCTTCTCCTGGCGGTTCTCCATAGTTCCAAACTTACACCCTGTCTTATCACATGTTCCACAAACTAGTTCGTCGTCCTTAATCTTACCGCAGCAGGGGGTATATAGACCCCCATTCTTCTTCAGAGCGCAGCAACCTGTGTATTTGATGTCGTCGGGCATGTAGGGGAGCTGGACCTTGCACTTCTTGATGTTGTCGTAGGGGACCTTGAACGGGAGCTTCTCGGGACGGGCATTCCCCATACACAGTCTCGCCCACATCTGTGCCTTGAGTTCGTCTGGTTCAATGGCAGAACCGTTGTAGACTTCACTGTAGACAGAAATGAATTGGGCGAGAGCGAGTTGGGCGAATGATTCAACGGCAGTCATTGTTTAAGAACTGGTTCGAATGTAACGGCTTTTGATTAAGGTTCTGTTAGGGGCCCAATTTATATCAATTTTCTCGAATGAAACGAAATCGGCTGAAAAACGCCAAGTTCGGAATTATCTAAGTTTTTGATTTTTATGCAAGTTTTCATCATTGTTCGCACTTAATTTTATTTAAGTTTTGATAGGATTTGCAAGTTTTACACGCGATTTTGCGCGTATTTTTTCAAGTTTTTGTAGGATTTTCAAGTTTTTATTGAGTGTAAATGAATAAAAATTCGAAGTTTTTGTAGGTTCTTGAAGTTTTTATTATGTGTAAAACTTAAACATTTTACAAAATATTAGATTTTTGCTACTTGGTCGATTTGCTTAGTCAGACAGACGGTCGCGACACACGGTTCTCGCCAAAATTGACCTTTCGAAAAATGACCCTATTTGCCCTACCCAGACGATAAAACCGTCAATCGAACTAAGACTCAGGCTCAATACCTATACTCATAAAGATGTTTGAACCTACCAAACAGAGCTTCGTTGAATATTCGGCTCAACTCGCTATAGCTCAAGAAGCTTTCCTCACAGAAAACGCCAAATGGCAGCCGAGCATCGACGCCATTATTGAAGCCGAGAAGGAACTGACAGAAGCTACGGATGAGCTCGAGAAGATTCGCGGGATGCTGGTTGAGGCAGAAGACCGTCATTGGGTTGCTAAACGGCTGGTTTCTCTAGCTAAGACAAGGGAAAGACAGATACACTTCGATGCTACAACGGCTCTAAATGCACGAGACAAGATTGCCCGACACGTAAAGTCACTTGGAAAGGTCGTTGGGTTTATGGAAGAAATTGACAAGATACCTGCATTGATTGTGTCCACCGAACTACCACTTATTACGTCATTAAAGTCAGAAGAAACGGTCGAATCAAAAAAGGCTTTACTGATGCTGACATGTCTCCCAAATGAACTAGTTACTCATATAGGTGAATTTATTAAGCCTGCACTTAAGGTATGGGACGAAGACAACAGACATATTAGGACTTCCCGAATATTATACGAAAGGTTTGACATGCCCGATTTTGATGTCCTGAAATATGTTCGGGCTGACCCAACTACCTATGGGTTTCATGATTTAAGGATTAACAAAAAATCTATATCTTACCTCAAATTCGGCGATTCAACTAGACACAAGGTCATTCTAGGAAAGGACCCGAGTGATGATTGCGTCCACAATATTCGAAACACAGTTCTGCGAAAAGGGGTGTCATTCGTCAAAAGGTTTATTCGGTCTTATCATTATTAGGTACAATTATAGGTAACAGGTGAAAGCGGACAAGGAGACAAAGCGGATAAAAGCGGAGCGGACGGCAAACTAAGGTAATAATCTAATTCTATTATAATTATCTAATTATGTTGTTCAGGTACGGAAGCTTTTTTTCTTTTTTTTGTAAAATTGATATATTTTTAAGTAATTAAATTACTCTATCACAGACGATAAAACCGTCAACAAAACAATCACTTGAGCAACTTCAACTTCGGCAACTTGAGCCATGTTCGCGTCAATTAAACAGAACTTCATTGATTATTCGGCACAACTCGCGATAGTTGAAAATGCGATTCTCAAGGAAAACTACAATTTAGAGGTTTGCCGCGTCGCCACTACTTTAGCCGAGCAGGAGCTTACGGAAGCTATAAATGAATTCAATAGGATTGGCGAAATGCTGATAGCAGCAGAGGTTAGTCATTATAAAGCAAAACAGGATGATACGGAAGTCAAAAAGATTCGCAAGATGTTGGTAATAGCAGAAACAAATCATTTGAAGGCTAAAGAGCTGGTTTCCCGAACTAAGGCAAAGTCAATGAAGATAGCGATTGATGTTACAGATTTGTTAAGGGCTCGTCATGGGATTAACGATTGTCTAATACCATATGGAAAAATTGTTAGGTTTATGGAAGATGTCGACCAGGTTCCTGCATTGATTTTGTCTACTGAACTGCCACTTATTACGTCACTAAAGTCCAAAGAAACGGCCGAATCGAAAAAGGTATTTAGAATGCTGCCATGTCTCCCTAATGACCTAGTTACTCATATAGGCGAGTTTATCAAACCTGCTCTCAAGTCATGGGCTGAAAACGACAGACATATCAAGACTGCCTTATTATTATACGAAAGGGCTGACATTCCTGACATCGAGGTTCTGAAATACGTCCGCGCCAATCCACTTGCTTATGGGTATACTAATTTCAAGATTAATCAAAAATCCATATCTTACATCAAGGTCGGCGAATCAACCAGGTGCAATATTGCTCTAAAATACTCAAGTGAAAAAGAAATACACACGATTCGAAACAAGGTTATTTTAAAAGGGAAGCAATTCATACAGAAATTCATAGGGCTTAGGACAGGTAAATAGCGGAGCGGACAAAGGAGACAAAGGTGACAACGCGGACAAGCGGATAAGGCGGACAACAACAAAGTAAGTAATATATATTATATAATTCTCTAATCTGTTTGTATAGGTACGGAAGCTTTTTTTTAAATTAAAATTGATATATTGATAAATAAAGTTAATTAAAATATAAACAGTATCAATTGTATTTTGTCGATTAAAACGATGAACATGAACCTTACCCTATCTAAGACTAAAACCGCGATGGTTCTCGCCGAGTCGGAATACACATCAACCCGTATACGGTCGATTGATGCGCAACATGAAGTTGGACGTGCGGAGTACGAGCTTGATTTAATGGATGAAGAATTGGACAAGGCTATACTTAAATTCGACAAGACAAGGTTTGAAAAAGGATGGACAAGCATTGACGGAATCAAGGCACAGTTAATGCTTGATTTTGTAGAAGATAAACATACTAAAGCAGAAGAAAAGGTAATCGAAACTAAATCTAAGGCTAAATTAGCAAATAGTTTATTTAGGGAAGCTTCTCAAAGGTACAAGAAACAACAAAAATTATTTAAATTAATGGAACAACTGTGTGAAGTTCCTCATTGGATTTCTATAAGTCAGCCGCTCCATGTTAAGTCTTTAAAGTCCAAAGAAACGGCCAGGTCAAATATTATCGTTCAAAAACTTACAGAGCTTCCTGAATCAATTGTTATATATATTGGGGAGTTCTTTAAGCCTCTCCTCAAGAAATGGGAACAAGACATACGACATGTTAGGATTGTTGAATTATTGTGGGTAAAGATTGATAACCCTGATACTTCTACAATTTGTAGAAAATGCCACATACATGGCGTTTTAAACTTTTTGGAACGGCCATGTTATCAGCTACATTGTAATGTCGAAAAGAACAAGTTTATTCGGGATGGATATAGACACATCAAACGCCATCTGTTATAAATATACTTATACATACTTATACATTATACATACTTATTAAAGTGAACGGCACCAATTTTTTTATATTTAGAGATTTATTAAAATTGAAAACCATAATTCTATATCATTATAGGAATATTCAAATACAATCTTAATAATATGTCTCTCCCTTCATTCTTTGTCGGTCGCTCTTTGACTACATGCACTCCACAACAGGTAAAAGATATATTCAACTCTAGGCTTGGTGATGACATCGTCGATAAAGTTATGTTTTCCGAAAAGGTTGATTCTACTGGAATAATATATAACACATTTTGGGTTACTCTAAAGAAATCTACGGCGGTCGTCGAAAAAATGGTGGAGGAGATTAAAAGGGAGACATTTATTATAATGTTCTATGACGACGATTGTCACTACTTCAGGGTGGCGCTATACAAGGAACAGAAACCATTATTCAATGGATACTGGTAATATATATATTTATACATTAAACTCAATACATATGGATACATTTTTTATAATTATACACTCATAGATACAGTTCAATAAAATTGAAACCATTTCTATTCATTAGAATTAAGATATAACAGCTTATTCCTAACGAATATTCTAAACCATCAAATCAAAGCAAGATGACTCTCCCTTCATTCTTCATCAGCCGCGCTTGGTCAAAGTGCACTCCAGAGCAAGTCACCGAAGTGTTCAACTCCGTACTTGGAGAGGACGTCGTCGAGAGTGTGAAGTTTTGCGAAAAGACCGATTGGAACACGAATGTACCATTTAAAATATTTTGGGTCAACCTTAAGAAGTCTACAGCGGTCGTCGAAGAAATGGTGGAGCGGCTTAAAACGGAGGAATTCATTAAAATCGACTACGATTACGGCTGGTTCTGGAAAGTGACAATCAACAAGCCAAAGGAGACAAAGCCAACATCATCTACATCTGCTGCAAAGTTCGTCCCTCGCATCCTGCCTCGTGAGTCGTAAGTAAATAATAAACATGGTTGACACAGTAGCACGCGGCTACCAACCATTTTTATTAATATTTTGTTTATTAAAATTGAATATATTTATATAATACATTTAATTATACTAATAAACTTCTAAGATCTAATATCAAAGATGTCTTTCCCTTCATTCTTCATGGGTCACGCTTGGGCTGATTTAAATACAGAGAAAATAATATTTGTCTTCAATCTTCTTCTTGGTGAGGGCGTCGTCGACAATGCAAGGTTTTCTGAAGAGGTTGACAACGAGTCAGGTATTCCATATAAAGTATTTTATGTCCCCTTGAAGAAGTCTACAAGCGTTGTCGAAGAACTTATGGAGCGATTTAAAACGGAGCAATTTGTTAATATCGAGTATAAAGGCTGGGTATGGCAAGTGAAATACGGTAAATCTAAAATAAAGTTTAATGAACCATATTTAGTTTGTGTTCTTAGTGAAACAAATTTTGATGATTACAGTTTGAATGAGACAAATACAGCTCGTGATATAATTCCTCGCATTATGCCTAAAATATAATATAAACATGGTTGACACAGTGAGCAGTCACCAACCATTTTTATTTTATTAAAATTATTAAAATTGATTATTTTATATATTATTAAATTTTAAATATACTTAAAGTATTATACTTTATAAAAATGAGTGTTAGTGATAAGAAATTATTGTCGATGGAAGTTATGAATTTCTTCTTTAAAAAAGAAGAGGGTAGATGTTTGAGTAATTTTTGGGAATGTCTTGTTAGAATAGAAGATGGAGAGGAAGTTAGAGAGTATAATAGTGGAGAAAGTTGTTTTCATGGAGAAAAGTTTTTTAGAGTAGGTAAGTTGTGTAAAGATGGAAAAAGAAAAAGGGATTTATTGGAGTATAGTAGTAGATTTTTGAGAGAAGTGTGTGAAAAGGATGGAGGAATAGTAAAAAAAATGGGGAGAAAGTTTATTTTGAGTAAAGAAGAATTGGAGTTGTGGTATAGGTTGAGTATAGATGTGCAAATTGAGATATGTAATTATAAATATGAGAATTATGATGAGGTAAAAGAGGAATTAGTGAAAAGTAAAGGAAAATTGTTAATACATCCTGCTATGAGGTGTAGTGAAGAAAAGGTAAAAACTAGATTATGGGAAGGAAAAGGGATAGTAGTAGATAAGAAGATAGAGGTGATAGGTAAGAATATGTTGGGGAATTTATGGATGAAGATTAGAGATAAAGATTAAAAAATTCGATAAATAAACTTGGTTGACACAGTATCAGTTGCATATACCAACCATTTTTATCTTTTTAAAATTGACTATTTATATATTTATTAATATTTATTATAAAAACATGCTTTATATTTGCGAAACAAACTTCGATTATTCAATCAAGGATGTTGTCTGGATTTTCAACACAACTTATCAAGATATGGTTGTATTTGACATTAAACATATGAATAATATTTTCTATGTTTGGGTCGATAGGCCTATTGATTATAATCGATTCAAGGAAAATAAAATTATCATCATTCAGGAAGAAAAACGCAGCTGCAATGTCTTCCTTCAAAGGTCTGTCCCTCGCGTTTCTTGGGCATAATATGTCTTTTAAAACATCCATTATTCTTGATTTTAAAATTGACTGTTGCTGAATCAGTCTTTTTATTATAAAATGTCTCTTCTTTACGCCGATTGGTCTATTGATTCTCTTATTGCTAATGCTACTGTTTCACCTGAGGTTTTGGTTAGGGCAGACCTTATTGTTCGTAATGACCATGTATGGGATAATGACAGAACTAAACTATACCCAATTTTTACATATATTCCTCGTAAGTTTTTAGAATTCTGGCCTCCTAATTTTACTGATAATAATTCATTTAAAAATGCTACACAAGATGATACTACACTTAAAGGCCAATTCCTTTGGTTTCTTAAAACCCATCATTTTGTCTTTGTAATGTAGAAGGTACAGTTCATATTATAATAATATATACATACACATAATACAAATACATACATTTTTATTAATTATTTTTCCTACTCATTTCTCGATTTTCATACTCATTTCTTATCTAACTTATTGCTAAGTATTTTATTATAAAATTGAACCCATTTTATTCATATACTTTACCTTAAATTATCTTCAAATACTTTACAATGAACTCTTCTACCATCAACCGTATCTGCCTACAAGCTTTCGTTCGCCCTCGCAATCTTGCTCCTGCTCGAGTTTTCAAAACCAAATGGGAACCTGAAATCGCAAAAAAGAAACAACGCAAGACTGCTTTCAAACGCGAACGGCTAAACAAATTTTACGACTTCGACAATTCTGACTTCGTCGATGACATCACTGCAGACTACAACGACCCTGTTCACTTCGAATACGACTTCAAGGACAATAATGACAACGAATATTACAACGACTACGAATACGACTTCGACAATACAACTCAGACTACTCTCTCAACTATTGAAAAAATTCGATACAAAATCGTATACTACAAGGACTACACCGATACTGACGACTACGGCTTCTTTCATCCTGTTTATGTTCCTATCTAAATAATAAAAATGGTTGACACAGTGTGGCTGGAGACACCAACCATTTTTATTATTTTAATATTTATATTATTATATTACTTTGGTCCTTTATACTTATATAACTTCTCCATTACTACATTTGCATCCTTTGTATTCTTACTCCTTGACGCTGACCTTATTTGGCTTGATGACCATATCTCTTCGAAATCTTCGGGCGCACTTGTCTCACTTATTATTACTGTGTTATTCTTTGACCATTCTCTCATTATTTCCCAAAACTCTTCTGTATTAAATTTATCGTACTCTTTTATTCCTCGCCGATATTTTATTGGATATTTCGTATTCGCATATGGCGGATCACAATATATCAAATATCCTTCGGGTTTTAATTTCTGGTACTCTTTATTTGTAAATTTTACTTTCTTTATTAGTGGCCCTATTCTGTTTAAACTATTTCTCATCTCTTTACAAAAATCTTCCTTCTTGTCTCCTAAGTATTTTTGGGAATATGCTCCAAAATATCTTCCTCCAAAACTCATTCCAAACCCTATAAATGCTTTTAAGGCTGATGGACTCTTTAACTCTTTCGCTTTATTATATTCTTCTTCTGAGACACTTTCGGGATATTCCATCCCTTTCTGCACTTCTTTCCACATCGCTATCAAATCGCTGTGATAATCATTACCTATTATTTTACCTTTTACTTCTGTCATATTCTTTAACACTCCTAATGAACCACAAAATGGCTCTAAATATCCTTTCTCTCTTACATGCTTCTTTAATTCTTCCGCTATATATTTTCCTATCCTCTGTTTTCCTCCTAAGTATTTCATTTATCTATTCTTTTATTTTATTATTACTTTATTCAATTCAATACGTAAATGTTTTATCTCCTGTTATTTCTCTTAATATCCTATTTGTCTCATTCTCTTCCTCTTTTAGTTTATTTACTTCCTTTATTACATCTCCTTTAAATCCACAATACCATCCCGTATGTGAACCCAGACTTTCCATTCCCATTATTACTTTTCTTACTATTCTCTCTGAACCTGTTATATTTACTACCTCTTTTATTGCTTCCTCTTTACTTGGGCCTGGATAATTACTATACCAGTCCATCATTTATTTTAAAATTGAGGTTATCTTTATGTACTTTTATTTGTTTATCTCTTAATACACCCTATTCACATATTAATGCAACATTTATTTAATGAGTTGTTTGACAACCAAGTTCAGTTTGGTATGAAAATTGTTAATGCTTTTAACAAACCTCATATTCATTCTGTTCTTGCATTCGCTCATACTCAATGTGGCAAGACTGGCGCTATTCTTGCTACTATTCATTTATCTAATATTTCTACTAATAATATTTTCATTATTACTGGCTTATCTTCTGTCGATTGGTTATATCAAACTAAATCCAGAATCCCTATATCTAATATATTTCATCGTAATACTCTTCATAATTTTATTAAAAAATTATCTATTTCTTCTAATCCTTTGGTTTTCATTGATGAATGTCATATCGCTTCCAAACCTGGCCAAGCTATTCATAATATTTTACCTTTACTTCGCAAATTTAATGCTAAAACTGTTTTCGTCTCTGCTACTCCTAATTTTGACTTCTTTAAACCTGACGGCATTCTTAAACATGGCTTCGCTATTCGGGTCATGCAGGACCCTCCTAATTATGTATCTATCCCTTCTATTTTACCTTTTACTTTTCAATGTAAAAATATTTCTGACCATCCTGATGCTTTAAAACATATTCAAGAAATTATTCCTTTTATTGGCTCTCTTCCCGCTTATCATATTATTCGTACTCCTAGACATCAACTTCATCACATTACTATTAATAATTTTAAATCTTTATTCCCTGACTTTATTCATTTGTCTATGCCTGATGATATTAATTCTATTTTATCTGTTAAACCTACTATTCATACTTTTATATTTATTAAAGACACTCTTAGATGTGCTATTACTATTCCCAAATCATTTATCGGCATCCTTTATGAACGCTTCTCTATTAAACCTAATCCTTCTTCTGTTATTCAAGGCCTTGCTGGTCGCGCTACTGGCTTCTATAACAATCGCATTATTGTTTTCTCTTTCCCACTTATTCTTTCCAATGTTTGATTACTTTATTACTATTTTACGCGCGCACATACAACACACTCCTTTTTTCTTTACTTGTATTTTTATTAGAACATATAAAAATAGAATATACAAGGAATAATTTACACAAACTTAAATCAATAAAAATTGATTTGTGTTAATGACTATTACTGAATGCATTATATCAAAAATGAACGGAATTGAATTATTTGAACGAATTAAACAATCCAACAGTTTTGCGGAACTTTTACAATCGGTAAATGGTAAAACAAAGGCGGAAATGCAATCTAAATCCGGTAATCTATTTGAAAAAATGTGGGATTATGTAATTAAGTTTGGATTTATTGGTCTTTTATCAAATGACGAATATGACCATTACGAAGGAAATATTAATACATGTAAATTAAAAAAAATTGATAATTTGGAAACTTATTTACAAAAAATGCTAATATTTAGCAAAGGGAAGGGAGGTTCAAGCGACATCACATTACAAAATAAATTTACTGGAAAATGGGTTTTTATGTCATCAAAATTTTATTTAGATGATAGTAAAAAATCTATTGACAATTATGATGTTGAAAAAATATTAGCAATTACAAAACAACATGCACACAAATACAAGGAATATGATATTTATTTACTGGTAAATGATAAACAAAAGGTCTCACAGGTGATTTCATCATGTCAATCCACAAATAACTATATTAAAGAAAACATCCATCATATTTTGGATTTGAGTGATTTGGAAATTGGGTTTCAAAGTCTAAAACATTGCATACAAGATGTTACGATTGATTCGATTAATTCTATATTTTGCAATACAAAAATTCCATTAGAGTTGAGATTTCATCAAGATTTTATTACATCTAAACAGATGGAAAAGATTGATGAAGGAGAGAAAGAATTATTATTGGGCGCAAAAGCAAGGTCTGGAAAAACATACTGTGTTGGTGGTTTATTTGTCAAATATTATAAAAAATATGTATCATTAAACTCTCTTATTATTACACCTGCGCCAACTGAAACCTTATCTCAATTTACAGATGACTTATTCCGAAAGTTTAGGGATTTTATTGGAATAAATATTGTTGAAATAAAAAAGGGAATTGATTTTGATAGTATGGATTTAAAAGATAATAATATTATTATTGTAAGCAAACAATTGTTAGATGATTATGTATTTGAAAAAAATTTGGATACAATATTGCAACTAGGTTTAAATTTTATTGTGTTTGATGAAAACCACTTTCATGGAACAACTCAAATGTCTAAAAATATTTTACAATCATACTCTTCACAAAAAACGGTAAAATTATATTTGACAGCAACTTATGCGAAACCTTTAAATGAATGGAATATACCGTTGGATTGTCAGTTTTATTGGGATATTGAAGACGAACAACTATGTAAAAAAAGAAACATTCAGGGCTTAGTAGAAAAACATGGAGAAGATGTACTATTATTATTAACCGAAGAGAATAAAGAGGCCAAGTTGAATGTATATGATAAAATGCCAGACTTGGAACTAATAACAAATATCATGGATAGAAAACGATACGAAGTAATTAAGGAACGAATTAAGGATACTTCTTATGGATTTTCAAATAGTACACTTTTAAGTGGTAACTTTCCAAGTGAAGTTGATAGTATTTTGGCATACATTACTGGAAGCAATAAAGAGGAAGATTATCCTAAAAAAGACATGTCTATATTTGGTAGAATAAAACAAAAATGCATAAAATCTAACAGCAGAACTAAACTGAATAACGGTGATTTTACAAGTCAATTATGGTTTTTACCTTTTGGGATTAATATGACAATTAAAAAAGTTAGCGAACATTTGAAGGATAGAATGTTAAAAAATAGCATCTTAAAAAAATACGAAATAAAAATAGTCAATTCAAAAAAAGAATATAAATTAAAAGACATAAAAGAAGAAATCAAAAACTGGGAATTGAAAGCAAAAGAAGATGGGAAAGATGGGTTGATTTTGTTAGCAGGTAATCAATTAACTTTAGGAATTACATTACCATTTGTTGATATTGTATTTCTGTTTAACGATATTGTATCAAGTGATAAAATTATTCAAATGATGTATCGTTGTATGACAGAAAGCATGAATAATACAGAAAATGACAAAATAAATAGCGGAATAAAAAAATTGGGATTTGTTGTAGATTTGAATATTTCGAGAGTTCTTAATACATTATTGGATTATAATGTTCATAAAAAAGATTTAAATATGGAGCAAAAAATTACTTATTTGATAGAAAACAATTTGATTAATATTGATAGTGATTTATTTGAAAGCAAAGAAAACAAAACAAAACTGATAGAAAAATTGCTAAACATTTGGAAATCAGACCCAATAAACAATCTAAAAATATTATTGAGGAAGATTGAGGATAACATTATTGATTTGGATACAAAAGACCAAAAAATGTTAAATCAATACTTTACATGTTCTCTTGCTGATGAAAAAGTAAATGTAAAAGTTCATTTTGATGATGAAAGTGATGAATCATTACCAGATGGAAAAGAAATAATAAAAGAATATGATAATGAACAAGAAGAAAAAGATGAACAAGAAGAAAAAACGGAAGATTCAAACATTTCCTTAACCAAAGATGTATTGCCATTTATTCTTCCATTGAGTTGCATTTTAACTATGAATACGGAAGATAGGGATATTTTAGAAATGTTGAATATTATTAAAACCAATCCATCTTTATTAAGCGTATTTAACGACCAGTCATTTATTTGGTGGAACAAAAAAGACATTATAAAATTAATTGAAAAGATTGTTGAAAAATATATTAAAAAAAACTCTTCTATATATAATATAGCATTCCAATTCAAAATGTCTCTACAAAGTTTGATTGATAAGCCCAAAGAATTATTAGAATTAATTGATAGTTGTTTGAAACCAAAGCAAAAAGAGAAGCAAGAAAATGGTGAAGTATTTACACCTATGAATTTGATATTTGAAATGTTAGATAATTTGGATAAACATTATATTAAGGAACATTTACGAAGCATATTTATGGAAAAAAATTTCAAGTGGTTTGACCCAGCATCTGGTATGGGTAATTTTCCAGTAGCAGTTTATTTGAAATTAATGGAAGGCTTAAAACCTCAAATACCAAATGATGAAGAACGCAAAAAACACATCATAGAAAATATGTTGTATATGAGTGAATTAAATAAGAAAAATGTATTTATTTGTCATCAAATATTTAATGTTAATAGCCAATTCAAAATGAACCTATATGAAGGCGATACATTAGGCTTGAATGTTGTTAGTGAATGGGGAGTTAAACTCAATAGTTTTGATGTGATTTTAGGAAATCCGCCATACAACAAAGGAGGTATTCGTTCTCATACTGGAAAGCAGTTGGGAGATAAAAATGAAACCATCTGGACGAAGTTTATTGAAAAATCTTTTAAATGGTTGAAATCAGATGGATTTTTAGCATTCATTAATCCGTTGAGTTGGCTAAAGAAAAGTCATTCACTTCATAATGAAATGTTGGAGAAACATATTGTTTGGTTGAAATTGTGGGATGACTCGCAATCAAAGGGTATGATTAATGCCGATATTCCTATTTCGTTATATGTATTACAAAATACACTTAATGAACAAAATAAAAAAACAGAGATTGTAAGTGAAATAAAACGAAATAAACTCACAACAAAATCATTTGAATATCTCAATAAAAACTATTCTATTCCATTAGCATTCCATAGTATATTTGACAAACTCATCAAATTTATAGAAAAACATAAATGCAGTTTAGAATATAAAACAAAAACTATCAAATCATCTGGAACAAAAGCAACAATACCATCTGAATATACATTAGAAGATATGTGGGCGGTTGATACATATACATTAAATGAAGGAATTTTGGTTAAAAAGGCAACTGAAAAACACCCAGACGCAAATAAACGTAAACTTATTATTTCTAACAAAAGAGGGTTTAAGGGAGCATTTATTGATGAAGGAAGATTGAGTTTAACTGGAAATCACAAGTTTTACATTTTAGGAGACAATTTAGAATTGATAAAAAAAATAATGGATTTTAATATTAGCGTAGTTATTAGTGATTATCCTAAATACGGACAATCATTTTTAGATAATGAAGCATTCAAATATATTCCAGATATTCGTAAATTAGGAATTTTAAATATTACAGAAGATGAGTTTTACAAGTTAATAGGACTAACACGACAAGAAATCAATCAAATAAAAAATCCATCGTCTAATGAAGTAGTTGAAGAAAAAATAAAAAATGAAGTAATAAAAGTAAAACCCAAACCAATATTAATTTATAAAAAGAAGTTGAGTAGTGTATAATAGTAATAGTAGTTTAATTATCATATTTTGTATTCATAAAATAATAAAAATAATAATTTATTATTTTATATTTTATATTTTTATATGTTTTATATTAGGTTATATGTCTTATTATATAATCTAATATTAATTGAGTTATAAATACTCGTATTATGGTATCATTTTTTTTCTCTATTATACTTCTTATAAACACATACTCATTTTCTCCATCATTAATATTTAAAGTATCATCAAGTGTATATTTTAATTCACTTTTACATATTTTTTCATTTTTGTAAGGCATTTTTATTATTGGTAATATTTTAGTATCTATCTCATAATCTATTTTTTTTATCCAAATTATTTTTGCATTTATCTCATCTGCTCTAATTACACCATATATATTTTTTGTTATTTCCATATTATATGTTTCATATTTTGATGAAAATCGAACTTTTTTATAGTCAATTTGAAGTTCAGAATTTTCAATAAATGCACGATTAGTTGTATATATCAAACACCACGTACCACATAATTTTAAAGGAAACATTTTTGGTTTTATATAAATATATAAATTTTATTCAATTTTATTATTTAAAGAGATTCATTAGACATTGCTGCTCTAGCTCCACTAAGGCTATTTTCATTATTAGAACCAGACATACCACTAAATTCAGTTTCTGTAAGTTGACCTAACATAGTTCTTCTTTCTATTTCCTCTTTACCTAATTGTGATACCAATTTACTCCATGCATCTTTACCTTTTGTTTCTGCTAATAATTTTACAAGTTTAATTGTTGCTCTACCTATTTCTCTTTCTAAAACTCCTCTATTTAATTTAGCTCTTGCTTCTCTTACATCTGGTCCATGTATTGCTTGGTCAATTAATGCTGCAAATTCTATTTGATTCATACGTCCTTTTTTAGATTGTTCTAATTCTTTTCTCAATATTGCTAATGCAACTGCAGATATATGCGTTGCAATATCTTTATCTCTTGGTAATGCATGTCGTGATTTATCATAAGTTTCAGCAATACGTAAAAGGTCTTTTAATTGTTCATCTGATAATTTCTGCATTTTTTTAGTAAATTTTTCGCTCTTTATATATGCTTGAGCTTCCAATCTTAATTCTAGGTCTTCTGTAGCTCCATGAGGTAAAGCTAACTCAATTAATTCATAAATATCACTGGGTAGTCCTTTTTTCTTTTGTTTTGGATAAACAGTCCTTCTTTGTTCTGCTATTAATTTTTGAGCAATTTGTGCTAAATGTGAAGCAATTAGAAACTTTTTTTCTGTTGGATAGGTTCTTTTATCAAAATCTGCCATAGCATATAATTTATCATGAGGTAATTCATTTATTCTATCAAAAAATTCTTCTGTATATATATATTCTTCCGCTTGTTCTACTTCATTATTATATTCTGGAGATAATGCCAAATTAATTATTTCTATCATTGATTTTAATTTTAAATTTGATTTTAATTTTCTTGTAGTATTACGTTTAGCATTTGCTCTACCTTCAGCATGTCCCATAACTTCACCAACCTTTCTAAGTTTTTCAGTTACTAAATCAGAAACTCTTTGAGCCAAAGCATTTAATTCTGGATTATGCCAATCTCTTTGATTAATAGATTGATAATAAATTAAATTATCATAATTTATACCATCTAATAAAGTTTTATTACCAAGTTTTTTAAGATATTTTGCATATTCTGCAGGCGGTAATTCATCTTTATGTTCAAAAAGATTTTCTAAAATTTCACTAAATTTTTTAATTGATGCATTGTGTTTACTACTAACTGTTTTACCTGCCCAATTGCGTGAATTTGCTGATTTTAATGCCTTAAATTGTTTTAATTTTTGTTTACCTTCTGGTGTTTTTAAATATTCACTTGCTGTACGTTGCCATCTAGGGTCTCCTTGTATACCTTCAGATGCATATTGAATTACTTCTTCTATAGGTCTTGTAGAATAATAATAAAAATCAGCTTCTAATTCAGCGGCTGATTTATTTGCAGCCTTTTCCCTCATATTTTGTAACCGTAATTCTTCTGGTGTTAGACCCACATTTCTTCTAGTTTTAGCTCTACCAGGCTGTTTATATTCTTTAAGATGTGTCATCCATTGACTAACACCAGTTGGAATAGATGGTTCTACTCTTTTTGCATATAAAACACCTTTATTTGCACGTGCCTCTGCACCTTCAATTCCTCTTGCTTCTGCATACATATCAATTCCTCTTGAATTAGATGGTTCTACTTTTCTTGCATATAAAACACCTTCATTTCCTCTTGCTTTTGCAGAACTTCTAGGTCTACCAGAACTTTTAGGTCTTCCATTTCCTTTTGCTTCTGCATATGCTCCTTCATTTCCTCTTGCTTTTGCAGAACTTCTAGGTCTTCCAGAAGTTCTAGGCATCCCATAAGTTTTAGGTCTTTGTCTTTCATCTTCATTTTCTGAATATGCTTCTGTTAGTGCTCCTTCATTAACCGCTGGAACTGGAACATAAGTCCTACGTAATTTTCTTTCATAATTTTCAGCTGCAGCCATTAAATGGCGATGTCTTTGTACATCCTCATATCCACGAGGTTTTCTTTCACGAAACTCTGTTCTCATAATAGCATACATTTCATCAGAATAATCTGCACCATGTGTTGCGTCATGTGCCAATGTAAGAAATCTTTGTAAATTTGGACTTCCTTTAGAATCAGCTGATGTAGCTAATAATAATCTTCTACAATTTGTATATGTTCCTTTATCTTTAAAAACATCTGTAAAAAGGAGGTCTCTTTCAAAATAATTTAAATCTACTAATATAGAAAATAATAAGTTTGAATATTTATTTATTTTTGCATATATTCCACCTTCATCTTCTAAACATCTAAGGACTGGGGAATAATCTACCTTAAAATCTTGGGTTTTTAACCATTCTTCATATTTTTTTTGCTGTTCTAATTCACCTTTAGTTACTTCTTCTCTATGTATATCCATTTCTCTACATTTACCTATAATAGCAGTGCCTAATACAGTGAAATCTTGTGGGTCAAGAATTCCTGCTAATGCATCAAGAGCCATATAAACAGGACCTCCCAAATCTCTTACTAGTCCAACTGTAATATCTGTAATTTGTCCAGTTGCTTCCTCCATAACATCTGCATAAGATTCTGTATATGATACTAATCCAGTAACCTTTTTTTTACCTTCTGCTTCTTGAGTAATTCTTTTAACTTTTTCTCTACTTGCAGGTGATACAAATTTATATAAGGTTTTAGTTAATAAACTTAATTTTCCCATTAATGTTACACCTAATTCATCTTCTTTATGTACATTACATTTTTTTTTCATATAATTAATTCTTTGAACTAATTCTTCAACAAATTCTATTAATAAATTACTAAAAGTTTCATTAAATAATCCTCTATATTCATTTACATCTATTATAGCAATATACATCGTTACAATGGAATAAATGCTTTTTAATAAAGGCATAAGTTCTTCACTAAAATCAGCACTTATATGAATATAATTTACTACTGTAAATACAATAATTTCTAATACATCTTCTAATTGTTCTCGACTTAATGTATCAAAATCAGATAATGTTGATAAAGTAACTTCAGTATAAGCACCTTTTTGTGCTAATCTTAATGCCTGTTTTTGAGCAGTACTTAATGTACGAGTTAATTTTTCAGAACCTACTTTATCTGAAACTGTTTTAATTAATACTTCACATAAATCTGTAAATATTCTATAAATATTTAATGATAATGTTTTTCTTATTTCAGGATAAAGTTTTATTCCTGCGCCTGGTTTAGGAAGTTCAAATCTAGAAACAGCTTCTCCTGCTTGTTTATAGTGTTTTCTAATTCTATCTTCAATTATTTTTCTTTTACGAAGAATTTCTTCATCAGTTGGCATGTATAATACTTGTCCTGCTGCAGGAGGAGGTAATCCAACTGGTAAAACAGGCGCAACAACTGCAGCAATGCCAACACCAACACCTGGTGCAACTGGAGCAACTGGAGAAGCTTGAGCTTGAGCTTGAGATGCAAATAATACAGATAATGGAACTTGAGGTGGTTGAGGTGCTGAAGCAGTTAAAAATGTCCAAAATTTACTTCCAATTCCTGGAACAGTTACTGCAGCTGGAGGTAAAGGAGGAATTTTTGCATTAACTTCTGCACGAATTGATTCTATAATTTGAGCATTTTCTGGAACTCTGGTTCTTAATTCATTTAAATATCTATTAAAATAAGTTAAATCAATTTGAATACGAGCCATTGGGCTTCGTGCACTAAGTTGGTCTACAAAATTATGTAAACATCCACTAATACTTTCTTTTATTAAATCATATATTTCACGTAAATGTTTACGAGAATTTCCTAAACTTGCTGAATTAGCTAGTATAGGAATAATTAATGTCTCAAAAATTTTTTTTGTTAATATATTAAATTCAGCAATTTGAGATGGAGGAGTAATTATTTCAATATTTTCGGGTAATTCAAAATATGGTTCTCCATGATATCCACCACC
>Ga0214923_10002391_pt1 | contig 25057 bp, 31 predicted proteins | sample LL1510_MetaG_FD_177993 | JGI IMG/M metagenome (GOLD analysis project Ga0214923, IMG submission 177993) | Freshwater microbial communities from Lake Lanier, Atlanta, Georgia, United States - LL-1510 | ecosystem: Environmental > Aquatic > Freshwater > Lake | place: USA: Georgia | collected...
TCTTGTCCCAAAGCTTTCCATCGAGCCACTCCAGGATAAGCCTCTTTTGGAAACGACCATAAACGGTAATAGAAGGGTTTAAAACCCTCTTCCTCATGAAGCATCCATTGACGAGGCAAAACCGGCCTGGTGGGGTTTCTACGACGATTGTTGGGTGCTTTGGATGCTTTGGGTGCAGTTGGTGCACTGGATTCGGACTGAATGGGTGCGGTCGAAACGGTTGTTTCAACGGGCGCAGAAACTGCATTTTCGTGCGTATTTTCAGGGGTTTTCATCGATTTTGAATTTTTTCTTGACGGTGATATGGGCTCGTTTAAGTTGGTTTTAACGGAAAATTAAAATATTTTAATAAATTATATGAGTGACGAAATTCAAGTGACTGAAGCAGAAGCTCGAGCCAATTATCAGAAGTGGAAAGCTATTCTTGATGGGTTGAAAAGCCCTAAAATCAACCGGAAAGAACAAGCTATCAAACTTGCGAAAGATTTGGAACCGTTTACTGAAAGCATTCTTTCCGCTCAAAAAGCATATATTGAAAAAGGTTTTGAGGTGGTCATTGAAACTAATTCTGAAACCGGTTTGATTACGAAGTGGAAGTTGAAAAATAAATATCCGAAGCGTTCAAAGACCGTCGGTGGTATTCGGAATGTGGGTACACCCAAAACGATGACCGTTAACGAATTTAATAGTATCGTTAAGAATTTGGGTGATGGTGAATTTAGCTCGAAGGATATTAACGAAGTGCTGAAGAAAACCGTTGGTGGTGAGCGGAAATTGCAACCCACATTGGGAAATATTTTGAAGGGAGCCCATGGGATTTCTCCAATTGAAAAGGTTCCTGGAACTGATAAAGCTGGAACTCTTTATCGACTGGTTCAGCAAACCAACTAGAACATTTTAATCCGCAGAAAACCCTCACCGTGAAAATGGTGGGGGTTTTTATTATAATTTATTACCTTTAACCCTCTTTAGATTATAAATTTATTGATAATATCTAATAAAGTTCGTATAAAAGGTTTGATTTTTTCGGTGAATCATTTTGACATATTAAATATATTGATTGGCAGGTCTTTGTTTGAGATGGATGTCCAATCAAGGCCATTAATGTATTTACCGCTCATTAAACGAACAGACCGCTGAATATTTCTTAAAAGTTCTGTGTTTCCAGCCTCTTGAATCAATGCCATTATTACCAATGGGGTTGAAAGTGCTGCATCGGTTCTTCCGCCAATAAGAGGGATTTTTGTAGAAAAATGGAAATTATTATCTGATGTTATAACTAATTCTGATTCAAATGTTTCATTTGCATTTTGCAGTGGCATGAAAAAATACCTTGAGTGAAGTCTTCCTTCGTAAGTGTTTATGAGAGCTTTTTTAAATCTATCATTGTCTAAACTAAAAGAATCATCGCAAACATCAAAATATGTTTTAATGAAATCCTTAGTGTGGAAATAATTATTTGGTATTACATAAAGCATTTTTGAAATTTGAAATAAGACGAGGAGATGCAGCGAAGATTCAATATCATATCCTGGGCTGACGGATATTTTGCCATGCGTTCTTAAATTATCAAAATAAATCTTTGAGGTTACAACCAGTTTATCATTTCCGAAAATACTTGAAAAAATACCCATAAGATTTAAATTGTTATTTAAATAACTAGAAAACTTTTTATCAACAAAATTTATAAGTTTATACAATCACTTAATTTCTCTCCGCAATTCCATCAAAAGTTTCCCAAGCATATTTTGTCCGTACCATTTTCCATTTGGAAGCATCTTCGCACCCCAAAACAGCCCAGATTGAGTGGGACGGGCTGTACAGTCCTCAATGATAGGTCTCTCCCCAGTTAGGAGCAGATTACCCTCCAATGGGATCTGGTTGCATTTGAATTTCAAATTCAACACCTCCCACATATTCATAATATCCGCATCACTCATCGGTTTCACAACCATTCGTGAAACATTCTCTTTAGCCACCTTTTTGGCCGAAATCGGAGATTTTTGAATTCGTATCGTTTCACGAACCGCATCATCTGGAGCGAATCGTAAACATTGAAAATAAGCCTCAGCAGTCTTCCAAAAGATATCGTCCACGACAATCTTGTATGGACTCATATTACTAAGCCACCCAGTATTCGGACAATTTACTTTTCGGATGAAAATTGGAGACATCTAATGAAACAAAACTTTCTATAATGAATAGCCTTTTGATTTTAAAAACGACTCCAAGTCAACCAATTTGTATTTATGGCATAGAATCAACAGCCCGGATGCAAAATCGTTTAATTGAGTGTCTTTACTGTGCGAGGGAATTTCCTTAACCAAATCAAGTAGCGTTCTTTGAAAAATCGGTAAATTATCTTTAGTATAAATTCCAGGATCTTGATTCAATAAATATTTAGATTCTAAACATAAAGCATTCCCGTGCAAAACTCGTAATCGTTCAATATCTTTTCGATATTTTTCCGAGTCACCGTTTATACTATATGAATAATCTAAAAGACCAACAATATCATATTTTAATGCGATGGATTTATATGAGTTCAAATACTGTTTTGCGTCAAATAAAACAGTAAAAAACTGCTTTTCTGTTGCCATTCCTTTATTGAATTTTAGTATTTGATTTGCAGGTGTTTTATCGAAAAGTGATGTATCTAGCAAATCAATAGCTGCTTTATATTTTGACCAAATAATATAATTCTTATTTGAATTCATGCTGTATTTTTTATCAGCACCCGGGCCGGTTAAATAAAAATAACCTATAGCCCAATTATCATATTTTAGATCCTCTGGATGATACAGAACACCTTTTCTAATGGATTCATTATCAAAATCCGTTTGGTTTACAATATTTATTGAAAAATTCAAGTTCTGAGCGTCAACTACTTGAGAAGTGGTGATTCCAATTAAATCTCCATCAGTATTAAATAGTCCACCTCCGCTTGAACCTGAGGAGATAGGAGCAGTAAATTGTATTATTTCAGATCCATTATTGGTTCTGAACCCGCTTATAATACCATCACTAATTGACCAATCTAATCCGGATGGATTTCCAATTGTGAATACCTTTTGACCAACATTCACCTTAGATGCAATTTTTAATTCTAAATTAGATACTTTTTCATCGGTTCTTAAAATTGCTATATCATTTTCAGAATTTAAATAAACAATTCCAGCCTCGGTTTTAATTCCAGATTTTGATTCAACTATTATTTTTGATGCGAATGCAACAACATGAAAATTACTTATTATGTCGTCTCCGTTCGAATTTGATATAATATAACCTTTCCTATCGGGATGAACATAATCTGGTATGGAAGACTTAGAGCGACCAATAACCACCCCTGATCCTTTTTTTATTACACGATTCAGTTGGTTGTATGTGGTTATTTTTACAACACTGTCTGAACTTGATTTAAATACATTTTCCGCATCGCTTGAAATTAAACGAAAATTCAAAGTGAATAAAACCAAAGCGAACAATTGAAAGTAAAATTTAAAATCGAATAATTTCATCGTATTAAATGGTTAAATGGTGTCCTGGAGCTGCTTGGACGGTTTGTAGAGTGTTTACACCACCTAGCTCAACAAAGTGTCTGTACGGGGTTCCTGGAGGGTTTAAGGGGACTCGAAGACACGGTACAGGTTGTTGGTGCCAACCGAATTTTCATCGTACCATTTATACGGTGTCTTTGGGAGATCCAGTTCATAATTTGCGAACATTGCAATTTATTTAGTCCAAAAACTAAATACCAAAAGCGTGGAAAAATATATAAATAAGAATATATATCCCATCATTTTCAAACCAGAATCTGGATTTGGAAATTCCGAAGAATTGATTTTTGTCGATAGTATTGTATATTCGGATGATATAATTGAGATCAACCAGGAAAGACAGTAAAACATTAGCCAGATAAAGAATGGAAATGAAATTATTGAAAAAATTATGCCATTGCGGTTGATGCTTGAATTGTAAATTGCCTCAGATAGATTTACTTTTGCAAACCAATATCCAAATAAGCATCCAAATGAAATCAACATTGCTGTTGCTGTGGTTAATTTAAGCGCTGAAATTATTTCTTGTCTTGAAAATGCACGAAATACTAATTTCAAATAAAGGAATATTGTTGCAATGAAAACCGGGAGGCCTACAACTAATAATACAGGTATTCCGAATAAAAATGTGACTCCAGTTTTTAAAAATCCGAAATATTTTGATAAAATATCATTCATTTTCATTCAATCGCTCCAATAAATTCTTTCGGTTTATTTGCTGGAACCACTCTTTCAAGCGATGGTTGATTTAGATTCGGTTTAAATGTGTCCTGGTGCTGATTAGATGCTGTTTGGGGTATAGACACCATCTGGCTCATCAAAGTGCGTGTATGGGGTTCGTAGGGCGATTACGGGGTATCCAGGACGAGGTGAATTCATCAAGCAGACAGCGAGGTTGGAAACCGCTCTAGTTGCTTCTCTGCCTGAGTTTTGTGGATTTCAGAGTTATTATTTAATTTCCTAGCCTTTTCTTCACGAATTGAAATTGATTCTCTAAATTCTTTCGCTTCGGCCAGCTTCGTTAATTTAACAGTTAGATTGAATTCTTTGATAATCTGTTCAATCTCATCAATACTTGTTACAAAGAATTCCGCTCGATTATTAACCAAATTCAGTCGCTTGCTTTCCAGATGACGGTGAAGTGTATTCTCCAATGCTGGAGCATTGTCGGAATAAATCATTCCGTGAACATCAAAATCAAAAGGAACTGATGCATCACCGAGTTCTTTGACTCGGTCAATAGGTTCAAGTCGTCTCGTCATACCAATCTTATAAACATTTTCACCAAATGAACCAATGTTTGAAATGATATAAACATGACCTGATTTGGTTAACTGAGCCTGCGAAATTGCTCTTTCCTTTTGGGTATGAGCGTTTTCCAAATTTGCATTCAATTCTGCAATTTTGGCATTCAATTTTTCAAGTTCAGCACCAGTTGCCTTTTCAACATCAAGTTTAGCTTTCTCCAAAGCCTTTTGATATCTTTCCTCTTCAAGTTGAGCATCCTTTGCAGCTTTTTCTAATTCCTTTAAAGCTTTCTCTTCTTCTCTCATCTGTTCACGGATAGCTCTTTGCTCTTCTTTTTCAGCTTGAATTTTTTGTTGGAGTTCAAATTCAAGCCATAATTCTTCTAATTTTAAATCACGATAATGATCAGTGATTGAAATTTGGTTGGTAGAACCCAACTTATTTAATCCGTCAAATGCCTTTTTGATTCTTTCCTCCATATTGGAAATATTATTCCAAGACACTTTTGCGATGGCTGCATCACATTCACCATTGAAAGCTCGAAGCATTAGTTTTGATGCTTCCTTCACCATTTTCTTTCCCTTTTCAGCACTTCCTTCAACGACCCAAGCTCGTGGGCAGTAAGTGGCTTTATCCGCTCGAATCAGTTCTTTTTGTTTATCTACTGATTTGGTGAGGCTCTGCTTAAATTCCTCGGATGTTGCATAAGTAAAATGAGGTTTATATAACCCATATGAAATTTCCTCAAGATTTTCTTCAAGCAACGAAACCTCTTTTAGGAGTGACTCATAGATGTTGCGTTTATTTTGAAAATCTCTATTTAATTGTGCATTATCGAGCGCAAATTGGTTTTTCGTGTTCTCAAGATTCTTTGAAACTTCATTCAATTCATTTGTTCGATTGTGGATTTCGGTTTCAACATTTATTACACCTTTATACCTCTCATACATTTCATTGTAATCAGATTCAAGAGAACTGTAATCCGATTTAGTTTTAATTATTTCTTGGGTTTTCTTATTTAAAATAACTGCAAGCACCGATATTATCAAAGCAAAAACTAGGATTATTACAATTGCAATTGTCATTTTATTGTTGATTGGTTATTTTCTTTAATCGCACTAGAGATTCAACATCCTAACCACCGGATAATGGTCTGAAACTGAAACTGGTGTAATGGTCGGTTTCGACGAATTGTTTTTGGAGCGAATAAACAAATAATCAAATGTTGCATCCGGATACTTTCCTTTACCGGGAATCGTGATTCTTTGTTTCAAATCAACACCTTCGTATCCAGATTCAAACTGGTTTTCATTGAAAATTGTTAATGTTCGCTCACTCGCAAATTCATTTTGATCCAATGTGGTATTGAAATCACCGCCAACAATCACCACTTCCATTTGATTGGTTTTATTGAATGACGATTCATTGATGTGCCTCATCACCTTCTCAGCAGCCAATTCCCGCTTCAAAATGTTTAATTGGCGTCCTCGTTCAATATCACCTCTGGTTAAATTGCTCTTTAAATGAACACCGTAGACACCAATATCGTTCGTCCCAACACGAAACGATGCAAATGCAAATCCTCTAGGTGGATCTGAAATGCTCACGGTGTTCCAATTCTCTGCCCAAGATGCAGTAGCCTGTAGTTTTGAAAGAATTGCAATTTGTTGTAATCCAACTGCACCACCAAATCCTTCTTTGAATTGGGTGCAGACGGATATCGTGTAACTGAGTGGTTTTAATGCTTCAACCAAGTCTTTACAGGCTTGGTTGTCACGCATTTCTTGAAGGATAACTATATCACCGTTGATTTGTTTCAGCGTGTCAGCAACGGATGATATTCTTTTGGATTCAATTTCTTTTGATGCAAATCCTTTTGAGGAACCACTTGGAAACCATTCCAAATTCCAAGTGACGACACTAAATTCACCGCAATAGGCGGTATATGCGACGGTTAGAATCCAAAATATTAACCTCCACATATTTTGCATGCGGTACCTTCAGTTGCTCCACCAGGTCTTCCCCTTGATGTTTGAAAGTATCTGCACCCACTATTGTGCCGTTTTCCACTGGAGGTGGTAATCCAGTATTCAACCGCAGCAGATGACGGTTTAGATGGGACTACACGAGCAGGAGATGGGGTATATGGTGTTGTTGATGATGGGGTAGATACGGATGATGGTGTGGGCGACGATACCGGTTGGGCTGGAGCAGATGATTGCTTTTCAAAAACCAACTTTCTTAATACTTGGTTCTCTTGTTTTAAAGATTCATTCTCGGACTTTAATTTTTCAAGTTGTTGACGGATTTCTGTTATAGAGTCAGTGTCTGCCGAATATAATGAAATATTGGAAAACAAAAACAAAGCCGAAAAGATAATCCAATTTAGTGGTTTTGAAATCATATGCAATTTTTGGTTTCAATTAGATTTTCGTGAATTTAACCTCTTGACCATCTATGGTGATGTACATAATATTTTCAATTCTTCTATATTTCATTTTCTCATGTGGCTTGTTTCCAATTTTCACTGTTATCGTTTCACCACTTACACTGTAAGAACTGTTTGGAATCGACTCCCGTTTTCCATTTACTTCAACAGAGAGATCGCAAGACCCATCTTCGTTGAATTTAAAAATAGGATTGGTAAAATTGTTTATGTCCGTTATATTAGACGACCAAGTTCCCACTACAGATTTATTATCTAAAGACGATTCATTTTTGAACCGAATCACGGTAACAGCTGACCGGTTACCATAGATTGGTATTGTATGTTGACCAACATCGTTTCCAACATTTGCAACACGATCTAGATATTGATTTTGTTTCGAAACAATTATTGCATCGGCACCGTATTTCTTTGATTCAATTGCTGCGTTCTTAATAATTCGCTTTTCCAATTGAACCTGCGATTCAGTCAATCCTCCAACCTGCCATTGTGAACCAGCGACTTCGATTGAACCAATAATTTCATATGGTTTTTCTGGATATTCTCTGTAGACCAATATTCCTCCGACATTGTCTGGTGTAGCACCAGATGATGTTTTCCATTCTTTTTGGACACCTCTATATGGGCGAAGACCGGATGATGATGTGCATCCAGATCCAATAATAACAATGCTCGCAATGAGGATGGTAATTCCAATTTTATTCATTTTGTTTTGATTCAAGATATTTATTGCAGAACGAAATCATTTGAGATGAAATGTTATCCAAAACATATTTTTGGTCTAGCACATCCTTACCAAGTGCGCCAAAGGTACCCGATTCCCATATGTTAAGTGGTTTAAAATAAAATTGACCGTCGTCTGATAAAAAATATCCAATTTTAGAAAGTGTTAATTTGAATGAATTAGCGTACAAAGCGTTGTTTATTGCGAATCCATCTGCACTGAAAACAAGTTCGAATCTTGATTCTTTATCAATTTTTAACCCCACTTTTCTTGCTTCGATTTCAATTGCGTCTTTTAATGAAGATTGGTCTAGAATATTTTCGAATGTTTTTGAAATTAATATTTTTACATTAATCTTTTCAATTCCTTTTGGAAGCTTTTGGAATTCAACAAGTTTTGATGAATTAAATTTGTCGTAGACAACGATTGCGTTTTTGAATTTTTCAGGAATTTCCGCTTGAATGACTTTTTCAACCACATTGGTTACATATTTATCAACATATTCAACGACAGGTTTTTCAACAATCTTTTCAACAAGCTTCTCGACCGGTTTTTCAACCGTATTGGTTATGTAAACTGTATTTTTCGGACCGCTTTCTGGCAGTTTTACAAGAAATATGGTCATCAAATAAAGTATGATAACCGTAGAACAAATCACAATTGTGTTTTTCATTTTTAGTTGGTTTTAATCTTCGCATCAACATTTATATTCATCGTTGGATTCTTTGTTGAATCAAAATCACCAATTTTTCCATAGGATTCAACTTTGCCATTTTTAATTCTCACGAAGTATGGTACATACTGCCCAAATACCACCTCATATACATTATAAGTCAAATACTCTACACCGTCTTTTGCACTCGTTGACTGCGGTTTTCCAATGGCATCAATTACTTCACCTTTGGACATCCCAAGACTTACCTTGTTGAATTTGGATGAATGTTGTCCAATTCCAGTATAGCAACCGGATGCAATAAGTGAAATTGTTAAAAGTAATATGTATTTCATTCACTTATTTTGTTTAAATTGAAAGAGTTTACAGATTTAATCAATTCTGTTTTTTTCTTATCCCAATCAATATCGAGGCTGGTTGCTGTTATAACATAAATTTGTTCGCCGTTTTTAACATATTTGGTGTAAAAATGCACTTGGTTGTCGTCTAATTTTCCAATATATTCAAAATATGACTGATTGTTTTCAAATGATGATTTGATAATTTGAAAATTCAAAGATTTGGCTTGAAATCTAGTTTTTTCATAATACTCTTCCATTGTGCCATTAAATTTCCGAATTAATATATTTACATTTGGAGCAAATCCGTTTTCACTCTTCAAATAAAATGTTAAAATCCTACCATCGTCTGATTGAGTTAATTTCGGTGGTTTTATTGAAAAGGTATCATTTGTATGTATGCTGTCACTATAGCATTCTAAATTTATTATTAAAACACTGAGTGTAAATATTAATATTGATTTCATTTTAAATTACTTTTTAAATCCTTTTATTGATTCAATGGTGTAGGACCAGTTTGATTTCTCAATTTCTTCTTTGTTTTCCATTAAAAATGTTCCACAGTTTGATTGCCATATTTCAGTGGTGTTTCTTCGAATTATATATTTTTTGTTTTCGCTTGTTGACTCGGTCTGTTTCAGCGTCTTATCTTCTTCAATTAAAGGTCCGGTGAATGAATATTTTCTTTTCCTGTCACCTACTTTAAGTTCAATTGTAACTTCGGAGATATTCCAGTCTGATTCATTGTGTATTTCCAAATTGAAAACATCTATATAAATTCTAGTTCTTTTTTCAAAATGGCGGACTGTTTTTATCTTAATTTCAATTTTTGTTTTCGATTTTTCGTCGATATCGATAGGCTTTTCTAACGAACCGCTACTAAATAAATCTGCATTTATTGAAAATTGAATCGTAAAATACAAGAGTGCTAATGCAACTATTTTATTCATAATAGTTCGTTTTGCATTGATTTTATTCAATTGCTCTAATGAATTCTTTCGGTTTATTCGCTGGCACAATGATTTCCAGTGCTGGTTCATTTTGAATCGTTTTAAATGTTTTCCAATCAATTAAATTGGTGGAGGATTGGATGTTTAGAAGCGATTGTTCTGGATTGTTTACCGAAGCGGTTAATGAACCATTTTGACTGGAACCTAAAGTGATTCGGTTCGGGGTTGATAATAAATCGCTATCAGTAAATTTGTAAAAATACACGAAACCGTCTTTTAATTCAGACGCTAATATTAGTCGTGAAATATTATTTTCGTCGTTTTGCCAAACATTATCATGCGTTGATAAAATTATATTTTGACTAATTTGGTTGGTTGCAATCGGAATGTTCGATTCATTATACTTTACAATTTGTTTTATTGTAATATAGTCAGACGAGGTGGATAATATTTCTTTTGATGCTAGCGATATTCTTACTTTCTGGAGAGTTCTACCGGTGTTTAAGGTTTCAAGAATATATGTTGTTTTCGGCGTAATTGTCTTTAAAGTAAAATCCGAATCGAATTTTCTATTTTCTGTGATAGTGATTTCATCTTGGTAGATGTAAAGCTTCCCGTTCTCTATAGATGATGAAATATAATTTGTTTGTGTATTTTGCGTTTGAAAACCTGTCTTTCTAAGATAAAAATATTGCAAATTTGTTCTTACAAAAATTGTGAATTCTCCTTTTGCGTGAGGACAATTCCATGCAAAATCTCCATTTCGTCCAATATTAATTGTTTGACGGGTTTTATTTATTTCATTTATATAAATGTCTGATGGAATTTGGATTTTGGTTATAAATTCAAATTCTAATCCGAACGCATTTGTTGTTAGTAGAATTAAAAACAAGATTCTCATTGTATTCCTAAAGCTGTTTTGATGGTGGCTGAATAATAAGGACGCATACCGTATGACCACCTTTGTTCTTTTAAGTTGTATCCGAATTTAGAAAAATATCCGTCGCAATGAGCGTAAACATTAATCCAATCACCTGTTCCCGATGAAACGATGACTGGACTATTTTTAACTAGTACCATTGTCCATCTGACTTTTGGACTCAATCCTTTCTTTGAATGACGACATTCATCTATCAAACATTGTAGCCATTCAGGATAATCCAAATCCTTATTAATTTTATGCAAAGCATATGCAACATGCTTGCAGCACCGATTTAGAGTATTTGGCGGAAAATGTTTTCTGGCTCCATACCAATCGGAACAAGAACAAGATGAATCTGATAGATTTACAGAATATGATTCATCCGGATTTGAATCGGATTTTATTGAAACAATCGTTGGTATTGAAGGTAGTATACAGTTGTATGGAGAAAATGATTCAATGGATTCAGATATTTGTTCCTTGTTGAATATTTTGAATGCTTTCTTTTCAATTGAACTGATTTTGGAAGCAAGTTGTTTCAATTCGGATTCTGAAACTGAACCATTTGCAAAAATCTTTGATATTAGAGCAGCGATTTCATCACCAGGCCATTCATCGCAAGATTCTGGATTCTCATTTAGAAAGTTTCCAAGTTCCCAAGCATCTTCATCGCTGATATCACCGTCCAATGTAAGAGACCGACAGAATTCAATTAGCTGTCGTGATTTCAATGAAATCGCTTCTTGTGTGCTCATTTTATTTCGAAATAATTATTTCATCCGTGGTTCCACCATATTTGAACCCGCACAATTAGAAGCCATATTGCTCCTATCCAAAACGATATGAAACCACCGGGCAATATAATCTTTGAGTTAGCAAGGCCTCCAACCACACACCCTGAAAGACCAAGCATCATAAGAATATAGCAAGTAGCTTGCTTTTTCTTGTAATGTTTTGATGTCAATTCAACGGTAACCGTTTTAGGAACCGCAGTCGGTGGTGCCGATTCATTGGTATATTCTGCCGAAAATGATTCTGCACATGCCGCACAAGTTATTTCTGGGCGGTTATGAATTGGAGCAGGATTAGTTGCACCGCAGTTTGGACAATTCCAAGTGCTCATAAAATATCAAAATGGTTAAATTCCGGCAGTTGGTTTACAGCATTAAAGTTTTTGACATTCGTCAAATATTTTAAAAATGGTTTAATATTTTTAAATTTGCTGTTGAAAATCAAAAATCACGGTTTAAGATGTTTCCGTGAACGAAATCAAAAAGGCTGTTCTTTATGCTCGGGTTAGCAGTGAACAACACCAAGGAATCAATTCCAATGGTATGCTGAGCCAAATCCAAATGGTCCGTAAGTTCGCAGCGGATAATGGGTTCACCATCGTTGAAGAATGTATTGAAGTGGTTTCTGGTGCAAAGCGAAGCGATAGAGATCGCCCGATGTTGAAAAAAGCGTTGGATATTTGTAAGGCTCAAAAGGCTACCTTGATTTCAAAGTCTTTGGATAGAATTTCAAGAAATGCGAATCACCTTTCAATGATTGATGATTCTGGAATTCAAATCAAAATCGTTGATGCCCCATATCTTGATAAATTCACCATTGGAATTCTGGCTCTTGTTGCGCAGAAAGAACGGGAAATGATTCAAAAGCGTGTAAAAGATGCGCTTAATATTTGCCGTCAAAAAAACATTAAATTGGGAACACGAACACCAGAACTTAATGTTCGCCTTATGAATGAGGGTGCAAGAAATGCACGAATTGAATTCCGAAACAGTATTATTCCAATCGTGAATGAAATTAAAAGTGCAGGAGTTTTCACCCTGCAAGGAATTGCCGACTGCCTTAACAAAAGAGGAATAAGCACCAGGACCCGAAAGGGAATATGGCAAGCAACCCAGGTTCGGAACCTGCTGATGGATTGATATCCTTGGGGTAAACAATAGGGAATGTACCCATCCCATAAATGGTTGGGCAACCTGTTTACGGATGTAACGGGGCGATTTTTCCGTGACAAATCCAGTCCCGATGGACTGGGTTAAAATTCCGTAAAGAAAAGACTTGACAAGGTTTTCGTAACCAGATCCACCGGGTTTTGTTGGGGAATCCTGTTGGGAAAGTGTTAGACCTAAAAGACTTTATAAAAAGTTCTTGACATCCCTGATGCACTTGGCGGATTTCGACGGTGGTTAGTTTAACCGACATTCCTAAGGCAAGGAGGGTTGGTTAACTACTTCCCGTCGAAACGACCACCTAGCAATGCACAAGGGACGAGAAGATTGGACTGATTAATTATATTATCTATTTGATTGGATTAACCAATTTCCGTGGTATGATGTATATATGATTGAAACAAATAAATCTAAAGGAAGAATATACGGACGCTTCTCAAGTACACCACAAGAAAAAGGGTCGTCTAAACAAAGACAAATTACTGAAACGAAAAGATGGGCAGAATTGAATTCGATTGAAATAGTCGACGAACCATATTTCGATGAAGCAGTTAGCGGCAAAAACGGCGCCAATCTTTCAAAAGAATTAGGAAGAATAATAAAAAATTCGAAAAATGGAGATTATATTCTATGCGAAGAAATAGATAGGCTGGGAAGACAAAACCCAATCGAAATCTGCGAAATTGTTTATACTATTGTAAAAAACGGCATTAGCATTGTTGCAACCAGAACAAATCAGGTTTTAAACAAGGATACTATAAACGATATTTCAACTTTACTGCCACTTTTTACAGGCGCTACGGTAGGATATGTTGAAAATACAAGAAAGATTGACAGGCTTAGAAAGACAAACTCAATTGCAATCGAAAACGCATTAAAAGGAAAACATTCACCGACACTCGTAAAGTATTTGCCAAATGGATTTGAGTGGAACAGCCAATCAAAACTTGTATCTGTAAATGAAGAAGACGCTAAAATAATCAAAAACATATTTAGGATGTACAACGATGGAATGGGAGTAACATCCATATGCTATGAATTAAACAAATCAAATACACCAACATTCAATAAGAGAAAAAAGGACTCAAAAAGTATAGTTAAACCTTGGATGGAAACCACAGTAAGGAAAATTTTAAGAAACAAGTCCTACTGCGGCGAACTTGAATTGAACGGTCATTTAATTACTTGCATACCACGAATAATTGAGAAAAACATTTTCGACCAGACACAATATTTGATTGAAAAAAACAAAGGAAGGCGGGGGAAAAATACTGGAAGAACAAATAATTTATTCAGAAATATTGGAAAATGCAAATACTGTAAAGGAGTAATAAATGTAAACATTTCACCGCAATCTAAAGGACGGAAAATTGAATTGTACAGTTACAGATGCAAAAATGCCAGATTAAAATCATGCGAGCAACCGCATAAAATGCTCAATGCAAACCTAGTGGAACCATTGTTCTTTGACACATATTTCAATGGAAATCCAGAGGCATTCTTCACAGATGATGAGAATAAACTTGAAAAGAAAAAAGAAATAATTCAACAAAAAATAATTAAAAATCAAGATGCAATTTCAAATCTTCTTGACCTAGCAGAAACAGGAAATAAGCAAATCAAAGAAAGGCTATTAAAGAAACAGGATGAAATAAATGACCTTGAACTTGAACTAAAGACAATAAATGAACAGATAGTTAATAGACCTCAAAGCCTCTCTCTTTATAACTACTTTTCGGATGAAATTGATCCAACGGATGAAATAGTCTCCGAAAACAAAGATATTCTCACAAATGAAGAGAAATTAAAAGTAAAAAACTTTATTAATAACTACCACGCTAAATTAATAGATAAATTAAGCGATTATGATTTAAGGAAAAAAATATCATACACAATGCAATCACTTTTTTCAGAGATCGTTTTCGATTGCACCAACAAAACAATCCAAGGCATAAAGACAAATGGAGACACGCTTCCAATAATAGAAATATCAAGAAAAAACAAGTTGTTTTCAAAATTCTAATATATTATAAATCTAAAACAAAACACCGCCATTTACTGGCGGTTTTTTATTATTCGAATCCAGTTAAAACCCTTTCGGATAATCGTTTAAAATTGTTTATACCGCTGTTTCGTCGCTGAAACCAGTCAACACCCAATTCATCGGTAAAATATTTAATAAATCAAACCAATTAAATCAAATTAAAATAAACTGATTCGGTTAAATTAACTTTACAATTTTTGATGAGGTTGGTATAATTGCTTACAGAAAGAGTGGCTGATGTGGTTGCTGTGCTTAAATTAATTTAAAACACTATGCGGTTAAATTTAAATGCTTCCGAATAAAATAACTTAATTATATAAAAAAATCTTAACCGCTGCGGTTAGAGCAATCAAACCGCTTCAATCTAAAATAACCTCACTGAATTAAATAAACTTTACAATTTAAAAACATCTGTGTATAATTGATTTATTGTAAGAGCGCATCAAGCGCTTGATGAGGTTGAAATTAAATTTATGCTTTAGGAATTCTGAATGATATTTATTTAGACACTTAAATTTGCTTTAATTCAGTTCATCATCAAGTAAATTTAACTGTATTTGTATTCATAAAATAGCCGCACTTGGTTTAAACTGGGTGCGGTTATTTTATTTTAATTATTCTGGATGTTTTAAAATTATGATTATATTTATTATTATCCAGCAAAAACTGGATTTCCGACTGAGTGGATTTAAAATAAAGCATAAATCAGATTATTTTAAGCAGCCATTCAAGGTACAACATTGGAAAATGTTGGTTGGTTTACACCAATTAAATGAAGCAAGATTCAATACCGGAAGCAGATTTAAATAACCAATGCGACTTTGATAAAAAATGCTGTCGTAAAGATATGTATTGGCCGAATTGATGCGGTTAAAGTAAACATAAAATGATGATGAACAATGAAAACAATTTCCAGTTTTGTATCCAGTTATAATTATCTCAATGAATATTATCTAATTTCCAAGCATTATAGTGACGCTGACATATATGCTTTTCTTAGTTTGAGTTATATCAAACCACCTGTTCCAGTGACTATGGTAAACGATTTCAACAGCATATTGAAATCCACTTGTGCCAATTTCCATTTAAGTCAGCGTAGTTTCAATTCTTTATGCTATATACTACGCATTGAATTAAGCGACTTAGACAAACTACATATTCACGCTATAATGTTTAATGATATTAAATTAAACAAAATATTACCACTTCACTTTTGCAATGCTTTTTATAACCGTTGGAAATCAACCACACGGTCACGAACTAGCATAACCAAACCCAATGACAATGAAACCAATGGATATTTGAGATATTGTTTCAAGATATCAAATCACGAGCGTTATATAATTGAAAATACTGCAAACAAAAACAATTTGCCCATCTTAAAACTGTCTGATGGGATGATACTAAAATTAAATCTATGAAAAAACAACAAATTAAAAGCAACAACAATGATGAGCAACAATTTGAAAAGGTGTATGAACCTGAAACGATCATCAAGTTATTGAATTACATTGAATCAGCGGTGGATAGCTGGTTGAAAAATGAGCGATACAATGTAATTCCAATTGATGAGCATACAGTTGATGAGAATGGGTATTTGTATTTAAATATTTGCAAAAATAATGTGGAGATTATGAGAAAGATTGTAAAAAGTTATTACATAAGTGACGACGATGAAAGCAAGACTGGAGGTACCGGTGAAAAATGATGTTGATAATAAAGACGATGATTTGATAACTTATAATATAAACGGCAAGAGTTATAGTTTTCGTGACAATGTTCAAATGATTGATGTATTTAAAAGCATCATTGAATTGTTGCCGCTTCAAATGTATCTGCAAGATGAAAAACAAAAGCGGATAAACAGTCAGCAACATCCATCAACTGGTTCAATTTAACAAGGTACCCTACCCTACCCTACCCCGTTGGGGGGCTCAATTAACGGGTTTAGAACCAGCCCCCCTATACCCAGCATCCCCCCGAACTACTGCTTAATATGGGGGGCTGCAGCATCCTATTTGAACCATTGCTATTTTTATTGCCGGGGTTAATTTAAATCTGGGGAAATTAATATATGTGTAATTGTTCAAATTAGTTTTTAAAGTTTCAACGGTTTGCATTTCGTTTTGAAAAAATACCGGGGAAAATTTAATTTATTGGAAAATGATATATGTTTCATTATTTTAGATTTGAAACAAAATTAATATTAATAGTTAATAGTTGGTAGATATAACTAATAGTATATTTGACGCTGTTGTTTTATGTAGCAAGGAGTGGTGGTGGTTGATGCTGGTTGGTGTGGTTGAGCCGGATTTGGGACGGGGAGGATGAAGTGGATGAGGTCATCGAACCGACAAACCGTTACGAGAAGGATGGGAATAAGTCGGTTGACGGGTTGTGAACAGGTGGAGAACAAGTCTTGGAGGTGGGTGTCTAAGGTCTGGGTGGATGGAGTGGGTTCCAGAAATGTCGTCAGGTTGACTTATAGGGGGTTTTGTTTGAGATTTGAGGTGGAGACTAGGGTCAGGGTTCAAAGTCCAGGAGAAACGAATCTAGGGGGTTCCAGAGGTAGTGGACAATTTGGGACAGGGTACAAACCGTCAATTTGTTGGGGTATCTGGGTGGATGGGGGTGGATGGACGACACTGGTCTGGTGTAGGTAGGTGGTTGAATGGGGTGGGTTACGAGGGGATTCCCCATTCAAGATACTGTATAAACAATTTGTAACGAATGCTTTGGTCTACGAATCAGTTGACTTTGGGAAAATTGGTAGTATATTGGGTGTATGGTAAACAAAGCTAACGAAACGGAGGTGAATCAATAAATTAATAAATTCCAGTAAAACATAATTTGTCATTTTATTATGTATTTTAACCGCACTCTTTTTGTGCGGTTTTTTAATTTATTTTTAAACCGGAATAAAATAATCAACGATTTCTGTTGTCTTTCGAGCAGTCTGGTGGTAAATTGGTCTTGTTAACGGAACGGTTCAACAAAAAATATAAAATATAAAATGAAGCTCAAAGACAAAAATCGTCACCATCAATTGCGTCAATCCAAGTGCAATTCAAAGCATTCGATGAATTATAACCGTAAATTCACGAAACAGATGCTGCGATAATTTTAAATCAGACAAATACAATTTAATTTTTGTTAACCGCACATAAACTGTGCGGTTTTTTTATTTTATTTGGTTCGAAAAATAATAAGCGGTTTCTGTTGTTTTTCGATGGGTCTGCTGGTATATTTAGACCGTAATGAAAAACAAGTTAAAAAATATGAAAAAAACAAACGAAAACAAATCGAAGAACGAAGAAATAAAATTAAAATTCCCAATATTTATTTGTTATAACAAAACATTAGAACAGCAATCTGATTTTATTTTAAATAGCGTTGCCATGATGAGAGTGCTAACATGCGAAAACAAAGTTGAAAATTTGCGTAGATTAGCAAAAGACATAAAACAAAACGAAACGACTGATTTTTATTCGTTCAAAAATAAATTCGATAACGAGATAAAAATTGTAATTGAAGATGAGAATATAAACCATTGCGGATATCTCGATCACAGTATTTGTTTTAATTATAAAACCGAACTTGAAAAAAATCTAAAGTTAAGTTTGATTAAAATATATTATAACATTGTTTTCGATGATTTGATTTGGAAAGATGACGATGAATTAAAATTATTGACAGAAATGTGCAACAAAACAGCTAAATTTGCTTACTTAAGTATTACAAACTAATATAACAATCGCATTAAAAATATAAATTCAAAACGAAAAACCCACTTGAAACAGTGGGTTTTATTTTTAATCTATTCAGAATTATAAAAACTAATTCGCTTTTAATTCGGTTAACCCATTGTATTATGAATCTATTGACGGTTCAATAACGAATCGTCGAAACAAAATATTATGAAAAATAAACAGTTAAAAGATAATCTGCAAATTGAGATAATGTGTCATGACAAAGAAGAGGTAGAATTTACCGATGGAAGAGAAGCGTTGAAAACATCTTATCATTTTAAAATCAAGAACCAAGACATTAATAAATGCAAATTCATTACCACGATTAATATTCAAACAGAAAAACAAATTGCAATCGAGGAATTTGGTGAAATATTAATTCAACTAAAAAAACTTAACACCAGACAAAAAAACTTTTTTCAATGCACTGGAATGTCAGGTAATCTAGTTTTGTTAATGTCAAATTAAAACGAAAAACCCCGCTGTAAAATGCGGGGTTTTTATTTTCAAATAAAACAAACTTATCAGTGTTTGTTTGATATTTATTTTTAAATCAATTTTAAACTTATGAATTCAAACAAAAACACCATCACTATTTTAAACCAACAGCTCTCATTTGAAAAAATCAACAGTCTTGATAATTACAAAGATAACCTATATCCAGAAAGATTGGTGTTTGAGAAAATGGTAAACAGATGCGGTATATTTGAGCAGATACTAAGTTTGAACAAATACAATCTAGTTGATTGCAAATATGGAATTGTTGAAACTGTTGATTATAATTTTGCGGTTCCAGTCCCAATCAATTACAGCAACCAAAAGTACATTTTCAAAGTAAACCACAACACTTTATTTACTTATGATTGGCATGAAGCAGTTGTTTTCAGCCATATATTTACCACGGTTATTTGCGGTAATAATCGCATTGCAACCGATTACATCTACAAACAATTGGTAAATTTCAATGACGGCTCCAACGATTTGTTTCCAACCAAATATGCAACAATTGCTAATAAATTCAGAATATCCCAACAAATCAACGAGGACTTTCTGAATTGTCCATCAACAAAAGAAATTGCAGAGAATGCGTTGTTTGCGATTAAACAATTTGATGGTGTTGATGATACGGTGAATGTGGTGAATGTTTAAAATATATTACTTATAATCAATCATCTCCCTGAAAAGGATAATTTCTCTTCGCACCTTGATCAGAATTATTCCGCAAATGATATCAATTGGAAGCCAAAGAAATCGTGTCAAATGAACAGGAAAAATTGGATTGAACATTATTCCTATGGTTAACAATGCAGGTCTGGTCCACCACTTTCTGTAGTAGATGTTTCGTGTTTTGAAATATGCGAAAAGACAAGCAATCGAAACGATTAGTCGCAGCAGCAAATAGAATGGATACGGTAGAACCGGAATAACTGCGATAAAGAGCAACCAGATAGAAATGGTAAGAAATTGAATCATTTAATGATTGAATTAAATCTAATCAAAATATTTAAACTGAATTTTTTTTGCAATAAGTAAATTTTTTAATTCGTTTTTCGTTATTGTATAACAATAGCTATCTTTAGTGTATCGATGGTTTGACAATATACAATCAAGATCATAGGACATCAACTCGGTGTTTCCTGTTTTGATCTCAATCTCATTTTTTATTCTATAAGTGCTAGCTGGGTTTTTGTGTTTTGATAAATGTTCATCGGCATTCAATTTTGTTGAAATCATTTTTAATCCCATCGGGAATTGGTTAGATGATACAAATAAAATATAGCCTGGACGCATATCCTGTTCAGAAATAAACGGAGGCGGGTTCGCAACACTTATTGTTGGACTATTTATTTTGTTTTCAATTTTCTCTTCAAAACTTTTGATCGATGTCTGATTCGATTCGATAACAGTTTTTGATGCTGTTAATTCAAATTTTATGTCATCCTGGTTTTTATATTTATCAACCGACTCGGAAACCTTCATCAGAATCCAAATCGGAATCATGAATACAATTATATGAAATATGTTGATATAGTTAAAAGGACTAAAAGCCCACGCAACATCTGAAAACCCACCTACTCTGTATTCTGAATAAGCGTAATAGACTTTTAAAGTAAAACAAACCCAAATCCATGCGCCTAGAATAATTTTTAAAAGACCAGATATAAATTTCATCTCACGATCATATCCAGATGGTCATTGATTTCTTTCAAACGCTTTTCCAATCGTGCTTTTTCCTCTTCCAACACTTTTGGATGAACAAAGAATCGCTCTGGGTCCAAATTCGATTTGTAGGTGACACATTCATTTTCATTGTACCAAACTTTTAATTTTGAATAAAATTCGTGTTGGCTTTTAACAAATGCTGGAGCAGGAAAATTTGGTGAAATCGGATATTTGGTTGCACCATTTTCAAATTGTTCTTTTTCAAGTTTCCTAGCGGTTTCTCCATTGGAACGAATTATCTGGAAAACATATCGGAATTTATAAGAATAATTTTTTAATCCAACTGGGTATCCAAAATGTTGCTTTAATGAATTTTCACTGCTATTAATTCCAGAATCTTGAAGCGATTTGGCTTGAGTCCATCCACCTGCATATCTTTCTTTTGTAATTTCGGAATATGCTTGAAATTGGCTGGTTGATGGAGGTGTTGTCGGTTGAAATTTAAAGTTAGCCGCTTGATAAATAGTACCTTTGTGAAGCTGATCGGGTGCAGCATAAGTAACGATTGCTTTAACATCTGGGAAATCGTTCTTAATGCAAGCAATTGAATCGGATATCAATTTTGATTCACCATTTCGCATTGCATGCAGAACATGATCTGCGATAAACATCCGCTTCAATTCCTTAACTTCCTTTGAATTGGTGATTACATTTGAAATGCTGCTCCAAGCAGCTGCACCAACCGGATTACCATAAATTGCAACCCCAATCAATCTGGGGAAGACATTGAATTTGTTGTATTTTGCCGGATATGGTTTGTTACCTTGGAACATTTCCTTGTATTCAGGTCTCTTGAAAACATACAAACCATAAGTTATTTCCGCAGCATTAATATCTTTCAAATAATGATTCTGCTTGATATAATCTTTTGCAATTTCATTTGGAACTTTGGCAACGATTACATATTTCTTTGATGTATATAATCTTTCACGACTTAGTTCTTCATTGTCTTGTCCCAATGCTTTCCATCGAGCCACTCCAGGATAAGCCTCTTTTGGAAACGACCATAAACGGTAATAGAAGGGTTTAAAACCCTCTTCCTCATGAAGCATCCATTGACGAGGTAAAATGGGCCTGGTGGGGTTTTTACGACGACTTTTGGGTGCTTTGGATGCAGTTGGTGCACTGGATTCGGATTGAATTGAATCGTTTGTAACGGATGTTACATCGGATGCAGAAACTGCATTTTCGTGCGCATTTTCAGGGGTTTTCATAGATTTTGAATTTTTTCTTGACGGTGATATGGGCTCGTTTAAGTTGGTTCTAACGGAAATTTAAAATATTTAATAAATTATATGAATCTTGAAGGACTGACCAAGGAACAATTGAAGGCACTCCGGGACCAAATTCAATCCACGATTCGAACTATGCCCGGTGGAAAATCCACAAAGGCGGATGAAGTTCGTAAGATGGTTGAGGAACTTAAACCCTTCACTGATAGCATTAATGCAGCGAAAGATGCATATATTGCGAAGGGTTTCAATGTTGAAATCAAAACGAACAAGAATGGATTGGTAACGAAGTGGTCTTTGAAGCGTGGTAAAAACACTTCAGAGGAACGGACGATGACTGTTGATGAATTCAAGAAAGCTTTGAATCGGCTGGGTGATGAGGAATTCGGTTCGATGCATATTAAGAATGCTCTTGTTGCAATGGAACTTTTCAATCGCAAATTGCAACCTACTCTGGGATTGGCTCTTAAGGGTACATACGGCAAATTGATTGAAAGGGCGAACAATGAAACCCGTGGACCGGGTGTTCGTTATCGCAAGGTAAAGTAAACGATTTAACATTAATAAACCAAATGAAACCCTCGCAATTCTAAATTGCTGAGGGTTTTTATTTTATAAGTTATGGATTTAGAAAAAACATTAAACAACCTGTCGATTGAAGATTTAAGAGAATTGATTGGAGGTATAAAAGGTCCACCAAAACATCCAAAACCAAAACCTAATACCAACCGCATAAAGACATCAATTGCTTTGGCGAAACAATTGGAAGAAACAACCCAAAGTATTATAAATGCACACAAATTGTATAGAGAAAAAGGATTTGATGTTGAAATACGAATTTGTCATGACACTGGATTAATATCAAAGTGGAGTTTGAGAAGCAAATATCCGATGCGTCCGAAAACGGCTGCAGCAAAAATAATGACTCGTCAAGAATTCTATTATATTTTGAACCGCCTTGATGATGTATTTAGTTCCAGAGATATTCAAAATGCGTTGATTGCAACTAATATCGGACCTAGAAGATTACAACCTACACTTGGATTTATAATTAAAGGAATCTTCGGTAAACCTCAAATTGAAATGGTAAATCAAGGAATTCGGGGCCCCAGTGTTCGTTATCGTAAGGTGAAATAAACGATAGAAACATTTTAATCCGTAGAAAACCCTCACCGTGAAAATGGTGGGGGTTTTTCATTTGTCGTTCCGTTTCAGTTTGCGAAGAGTAGGCCCCCTGTGTTCATTTTTATTAAAATTAAAACCACGATTAGAATTTAAGTTTGTTTTAACAGGATTTGTTTCAACATTAACTAAATTTGTAACAACAAATTCGTTCTTTGCGATTGGATTGTTGGTTATCTCTATTCTAAATGGTGAAGATTCACTTATGTTTGTTATTTGAACCACCTGCTTGATTGGCTCTTTCTTGTCAAAATATTTATCATTTGAACAATAAATCTTGTTCCTAGACAAATAACCCATTTCGAATCCGCATTTTATGCAATACCGATTTTCATTGAAAATATGTCGATAATCAATCGGCGCCCTACTAATTTCCACTGTTTTATTGTTATCCAGATTATTTGCAGTGTTTTTATCTTCCAGCAAATCATCAATTTGACTTTGGGTGAGCGCTCCTTTTTCATTATTGTTCAACTTGCCAATTGAATTAAAACCGTTGATGATTAAAACAACAATCGCTAACGCAGCAATAAACCCCACAACTCGGAACAGATCATTATCTGAACCTAAAAATTCATTTTTATTTGTTTCTGAATTTTGGTTTTTTCTGTATTGATTCTCTTTGAATTCAAATGGCTGCGATTTTGAATTGCTGTCTTCGTAAGACCGGTTATCTTCATTCTTAGCATTGCTTTTTAGAATTGAATCAAGAATTGGTTTCAATTCCTCCGCTCTTTGTTTCGCTTCTGAACTCCAGACAATTGAATTTGCGAATTCAATTGAATCAAATGCAGCAGAGACAGCTTTATCTTTTTGTCCTAACTGATGGTAATAAAGTGCCTGTCGTGCACATATTTCCATATTAATTGAATTCTCCTGACGACCTCCTGTTAGGTTTCTTCCCAAAGCAAACGCAGTATGAAATACGCCTGGAACACTCATCCAACCAAAAGCACCAGTTATCAGCGACGCTTTCCGAATTTTATCAGCCGCACACTGTTCGCAAAAGATACCCCAAATCGTCGTTGTATTGCTTCCAAATATGAAACTTACAACTTGATTATATTTTACATGCCGCAATTTATGTGAGACACAATTGCAAGCAGAACAACGATACGGTTCTAAAACACTTTCTTTTGGTCTGGTGTGTTCTTTTTGATAACTTGTACTGTAAGAATAGTTTTGTTTGGTATCTGAACGCTTGGAATATTTCGCCCTTTGAATTGGATCTGAAAGCACCGAATATGCTTCATTCACCTTTTGGAAAATGGCAGTTGTATCTACTCCAGGGTTTAAATCCGGATGCAGCCTCTTAGCAAGATTTCGATATGCAATCTTGATTTCATCATCTGAAGCCGATGGTGAAACATTCAAAATCTTATAGTACCCTTTAGGATCTTCTTGCATTCAATTAAACCGTTAAAAACAGATTCAAATTATTTGGAAGCATTCGTTCGAATTTCTCTCCGTAATTCCATCAAAAGTTTACCAAGCATATTTTGTCCATACCAGCTTCCATTCGGAAGCATCTTTGCACCCCAAAACAGCCCAGATTGAGTGGGACGGGCTGTACAGTCTTCAATGATAGGTCTCTCCCCCGTTAGGAGCAGATTACCCTCCAATGGGATCTGGTTGCATTTGAATTTCAAATTCAACACCTCCCACATATTCATAATATCCGCATCACTCATCGGTTTCACAACCATTCGTGAACCATTCTCTTTAGCCACCTTTTTGGCCGCAATCGGGGATTTTTGAATTCGTATCGTTTCACGAACCGCATCATCTGGAGCGAATCGTAAAGATTGAAA
>Ga0214923_10002392_pt1 | contig 25055 bp, 21 predicted proteins | sample LL1510_MetaG_FD_177993 | JGI IMG/M metagenome (GOLD analysis project Ga0214923, IMG submission 177993) | Freshwater microbial communities from Lake Lanier, Atlanta, Georgia, United States - LL-1510 | ecosystem: Environmental > Aquatic > Freshwater > Lake | place: USA: Georgia | collected...
TAGCTGCTGTAGATGTAAATGGAATACAAGCGGAATTAGGTAATTTTAGAAATGAATTAGGTCGTGTAAGTGGTGAATTACCTCAAGGAACTATTGATGGTATTAGAGCTAGTCTAGCAGCGTTAGATGCGGCGATAGCTGCTGTAGATGTAAATGGAATACAAGCGGAATTAGGTAATTTTAGAAATGAATTAGGTCGTGTAAGTGGTGAATTACCTCAAGGAACTATTGATGATATTAGAACTAGACTAGGTGCATTAGATACGGCGGTAGCTGCTGTAGATGTAAATGGAATCCAAGCGGAATTAGGTAATTTTAGAAAAGAATTACCGCAAGGAACTATTAATGATATTAAAACACAATTAGCTGCATTATCTAGGGCGGTAGCTGCTGTAGATGAAATCCAATCTGAATTAGGTCGTGTAAGTGGTGAATTACCTCAAGGAACTATTCCTGATATTAGAGCACAATTAGCTGCATTATCTAGGGCGGTAGCTGCTGTAGATGGAATCCAAGATGAATTAGGTCGTGTAAGTGGTGAATTACCTCAAGGAACTATTAATGATATTAGAGCAAAATTAGCTGCAATAGATATAAATCCAATCCGAGCTGAATTAGGTCGTGTAAGTGATGAATTAAGGCGCGTAAGTGGTGAATTACCTCAAGGAACTATTGGAGATATTAGAGCAAAATTAGCTGCAATAGATCTAAATCCAATCCGTGTGGAATTAGGTCGTCTAAGTGGTGAATTACCTCAAGGAACTATTAGAGATATTAGAGCAAAATTAGCTGCAATAGATCTAAATCCAATCCGTGTGGAATTAGGTCGTCTAAGTGGTGAATTACCTCAAGGAACTATTGGAGATATTAAAACACAATTAAATGCATTACGTGCATCTGTAGCTGCAGAAAATATTTCTGGATTACGTACTGAAATAGGCCTTATTCGTGGTGAATTACCTCAAGGAACTATACGTGATATTAGAATACAATTAGATGCATTACGCGCATCTATGAACGTAGAAAATATTTCTGGATTACGTAAAGAATTAAATAGTATTCACGATGATATAGAGTTTTTAGATAAAACTTTTATTTCTAAATCAGAATTAGCACAATTAAGAGCAGAAATAGATCAAATAAGACAACAACCTAAACCTGCACCAGCTGCACCAATTATGTTACCCGCACGTCAAGCTAGAGCTGTAATAGAAATAGATGCAGCTCCACATGAACTTGAACCAAAAATAGATATTAATGATGGAAGATCATTAAATGAACATTTAAGTGATGTATTTACATATTATGATTCAGATTTTTCAAGAAACAGAGCAGCACCAAATAAAAAAATTAATAATTTTTTAGATAAAATTGGATATGTATTAGAATATCATAGTGGTCCATACGTGTCTGAATTTAAAACTTTTTTAACTGATATAAAAGTTAAATTATCATCTTCTAAAAAAATACGAAGTGTATATTTAGATTCATTATATGCTACATTCCAAGGACAAATAAAAAATTTTGGAAAATATGGATCATTGCCAGCACATTTTGAAGAAATATATAATTTTATTAAACAAGAAATTTTTGAAAAATATGAAACAACACAAGGTGGTGGTAGTAATGAAAATATAAAACAATTATTATATGATACTGCAGCTGCATATTTAGTAAAATATGAATCAAATACATTTACATTAAAAAATTTAATATCAACATTAATATCTAAAAATACTAAAATTATAAATAATAAAATAAAAATAAATATACCATCAAGTCAAGAAGTATTAAAAATAATTTGTTTACCATTATATTGCTGTGATAAAGGTATAAATGTTACATTTAATAATATGCATAAATGTATTAAAAAAGACATTTATAAGTTAATATCTAGTAATGTATTAAATCAATATATAAAAGAACTAAATTTAAATGATAATGATAAATTAATAATAAAAGAATATGATAAAAGAGTTAAACAAATAAAACAAGTTATTAATAACAAATAATGTCTAAAAATATTATAATAGTATCGTGTCCACATTGTCAATTATTTGTTGAAATAGAAGAAATAAACTGTGCTATATTCCGCCATGCAGTTTTGAAAAAAACTAATAAACAAATTAATCCACATTCTAGCAAAGAAGATTGTGATAGATATATTGCTAATAATATGATTATTGGTTGTGGTAAACCATTTAAGATAATAAATGAAAATAATGAATATAAAGCAATTGAATGTGATTATATTTAAAATTGATTTTTATAAATTATATATTATATAATTTATAACAAAAAATGGATTATGTTTACATTATAGTAGAAAACGGTAAACCCTATCCAAATGCATATACAAATTATAAATTAGCATTGAAAGCAGTGAAAGAAAAACATCGAGAATATCTTGAAGACCAAATAAAAGAACTACATCATTTAGATTTAATTGAAAATGTATTAAATGATATAAATGTTGTTGAAAATATAAAAACAGGGGTATCAATGTTGTATATTGAAAAGGGTATTAATATTGAAATTCATAAAGTATCTATCAAATATAATTAATTTAATAAAATTAAAAATATAATAAATATATATATATTAAATGTCAGTTGATAATAAAAAAAATAAAGAAACAAATGATAATGAAATAAAAATAAGTGAATGGTCAGAAGGGATTGAAATTATTTTAAAAAAAGAAGCTGAACAAAGTGAATCATTATTTTGGTTACACAATAAAGCATCTATATTAGCTACAAAAAATAATGATTATATCCAAATTCCATCTATAGTACTTCAAACAGTTACTGGATTTCTTAGTGCAACAAATGGGTTAGTTCCTTCACTTGCATTAGGTGCAATTTCTATTTTTACTGGAGTATTAACTACTATTTTATCTTATTATAAATTTTCAGCAAAAGCAGAAGGTCATAGAGTTGTTTCACAGTTATATATGCAAATATATAAAAAATTAGAAGTAGAATTATCATTACCTACATCTCAACGTGAAAATCCTGATATTTTATTGAAAGATGTTCGTGATAAATTATCAAAAATATCTGAAGTTGCACCTGATATACCAGAAGTAATTATTACGGAATATAAACACAATTTTAAAGATTCAGAAACATCAAAACCAATTATTGCAAATGGTTTAGATTCAATACATATATACAAAGAAAAAGACACGGATGATACTAAAATAAAAATAAAATTAGTTCAATAAATTAGTCCTTTAGTATTTATGTTATAAAAATTGAATATGTATATTTATATATTCTATTTTTGATTATATAAAATGACATCTAATCTAGATATTATAGAACAAGTATTAAAATCAGTATCAAATGATAAAGTTTGTAAATTAATTATTAATTATATACATACAGATATTATTACTTATGATGATCTTAAAAATTATTTTGAAAAAATAATTTCATCAAATTTATTACCTGTAAGTAATGATAATATTTTTTATATTATTAAAAATATTATCCCTTTAGAAATATTAGATATATCATTAATTATAACTAATTTTTTAGAAACAATAAAAACTAAACGATCTGATGAAATTAAAATTGCAATGAATGACAGTGCTAAACAAAAATTAATTAGTGAATCAATGTTATCATTAGATATTGATAATTTAGTATCATTAATGTTAAATTATCAAACAAAAGGTATGATTAATGATGCAGATTTAGTTGTTGCATTGTATAAAATAAAATTAGATGGTCCTAGATTATCTAGAAATTGTCACATAGATAGTTGTTATAATACACATAATAAATTATTTACAGTGATACAAAATTGGATTTATAAAAAAATACCATTGGATTTACAAATAATTGCAAATGAAATATTAAATTTTGAATAGCTAACCATATAGATCAGATATATCTTCTTCTGATACTGCAACCACACTATCAGATGGTGGAGGTGATGTTTTATTAGATTCTGTTGTTGCACCTACAACTCCTGTTGTTGCACCTACAACTCCTGTTGTTGCTTCTACAACTCCTGTTGTTGCTTCTACAACTCCTGTTGTTGCATCAAATAATGCAAGTCCAGATAGTGCACTAACTAAATAATCTGATTCATTTACAAGCATACAAGGCACTACATTACGTTTTTGAGGTTGTGCTTCAGCTGATGGAATAGTCTTAAGAAAGTCAGCTAGTTGATCTGGGGTGAGAGAAGACAATAGTTCTGTTAGTTCAGCTACTTGTTTTTGATTCTTTTCTTTCTTGGTTTCCATTTCTGCGCAAATTAAACACCTTTGACGTGCAACTGCAAAAATGGTATCCCCGTCTTTAATATCGTAGTCAGACAAAAACCGCCCTAGTTCCAAACGCCGTCCTTCTTTAGCAAGAAATTTAGCACCTACTAGGGTTACTACGTCTTCAATAATTGTATTTGGATCTAGAGTCAGTTCTTCAGAATGATCCAAAAAAGAGACAGTGAACTTGATCGGTTGAGATGTTGACATTTTTGCTGTAAATAGTGTACTAATACTATAATAATCTTTATACAATATATTTTTCAATTTTATTGTATAATATATATATGTATAAAAATAATTTAGAACAAAATGCAGATAGTTTAGATAATCAAATGGGTGGGGCTAATGGTAGTGGTAATGATGATGTAATGGTGTTGTACATACACCTGAACTATGTGACCAGTGTATGTGCCCTAGGTGACGGGCGGCTGGTGTCTGCGCGTGTTGGAGGGGCACTGGAACGCTGTAGCCAGCGTATGTGTCGTGGGTTATGGACGGTTGGCGTCCACGTCGTGGGACAATACGGTGCGGGTGTGGAACGCGTGGAAAGGCGTTTGTCTGCGCGTACTGGAGGGGCACACGGAACGTGTGAACAGCGTATGTGCCCTGGGCAACGGGCGGCTGGCGTCTGCGTCGTCCGACAGAACGGTGCGTGTGTGGGATACGGCAAGCGGTGCGTGTCTGTGCGTGTTGGAGGGGCACACGGACACGGTGTGGAGCGTGACCGCCCTGGGCGACGGACGGCTAGCGTCCGCGTCTAGGGACAAGACGGTGCGAGTGTGGAACGCGGAGAGTGGCGTTTGTCTGCGCGTGCTGGAGGGGCACACGGACTGGGTGTGGAGCGTGTGCGCCTTGGGCGACGGGCGGCTGGCTTCCGCGTCGTGGGACAAGACAATAAGAATCTGGCCAAAACACCTTGTTACCCCTAGTGAATTATATACTCATATTAAGAATGGTAATTTACCAAAAGTATTAGAATTAATTAATGATGGTTATGATATTAATTCAACTACAGAAAATCCGTTACTTGTAGCATGTCAACATAATCAATTACCATGTGTACAATTATTACTTTCACTAGGCGCAGATATTGAAATTAAAGATTCAAAGGGTAAAACGGCGTTAATTTGTGCTAGTGAAAAAGGTCATTTAGATATAGTTACAGAATTAATTAACAATGGTGCAAATGTAGAGGCTACAGACAATGATGGTAAAACGGCGTTAATCATATCAAGTAACATAGGTAACTTGGAAATAGTTAAAGAATTACTTAATAACGGTGCAAATATAGATGCTAGAGATAATAAAGGTATGACTAGTATACTAAGTAGGAATATCAATGTTGTTAAAGAATTACTTAGTAGGGGTATAAATGTAGAAATATGGCCTGATATATTTATTATTTTTAATAATCCAGAAATAAAAGAATTATTACTGGCGTATAGACAAAATAAATAAATTTACTTATTATCAATGACTTTTTCCAATTTCTTTTTATTCCTGCTAATCATTTTAGAAGCAGAATGCAATTTATTTTTTATTTTTTCTTTCATATGTTCCTTACATTCATTAGTATCAATCTCATCTTTGGTTGATTCTAATTTAATTTTTAATTTATCTTCTACTTCAAGATCTTTCATTAAAGTAGATACGTGATTTTTGTCGACCTTAAGAAGAGTCGAGAGGATTTCGTCTTGTGATTTTGTCACCCATTTGTCATTGATTAAAATAAGACCCGTATTACTTCTTAGATTGGAAATCATAAAATTTTGGAATTCGGGGTATTTTTCATTACAGTGAATTATTTCGGCTGCAACTATTGGATAATACGTGCCAGATGTGCATATTTTGATGATTTCTTCTTGGGTTAGTCGTGAAAGATCTTCTTTGCCTGCAGAGAATATATTTATTATATTTGTTGTGTTGTTAATTACACTATTATCATTTTCAGTTAATGTTATATTATTAATTTCTTTTTCAGATGATAATTCTATTTTTTTATTAAGTTCTTCAAATTTTTCTTCAAATTTTTTATTTAATTCTATAATACGTTCTTCATATTTTTTTTCAAGTATTTTTTCTAATTCTTTCATATGATTTTGATTATTATTTTCAATAAATTTTTTACATATATTCATATGTGTTTTTAGATTATGTTTATTAGAATATGTTTTATGACAATAAAAACATTCATTATTTATATTATTATCTATAATACATGGACTTATTCTCATTGAATGTGACGCATATGCTGTTTTTTTTGTAAATTGTTTGTTACATTTTTCACATTTATAAATTGTCATTATAGATATTTATATATTTGAAAATCAAAAATTTTTGCAAAAATTAATGAATAGCTATTTTTTCATTAATTTTGCAATGAAAATTTGTATATTGATTATGGTATTAAATTAAATTATATTTATATATTCACTATGATAATTTATTATTTATTATTTATTATTTATTATTTTTTTTTGAGAGAGAGAGAGGAAAAAAAAATATAAAAAAATATATTAGAAAAAAGAAGAGTAAATATAGAAAAGTTTTGAAAAGAAAAAGTCACTTTTTTGTTTCGGTTAAATGTGGAAATTTATTGTACCGTCAAATACTAAAGTTAAGAACCCCCTTCGGGGATTACTTTAGTATTTGGCGCTAGCGTGAATGTACCGAATAAAAGTTAACTAACCCCTTTTAGGGGTTCTTAACTTCGGTACTTCACGGTACTTTTTTAATCCATTTTTGGATCAAAAAAGTACAAATTGTATGTTTTTAATCCATTTTTGGAATATTTTGGATCAAAAAAATACAGTTAGTTACTTACCATATTCAATAATAATATAAATTTTATATCTAAAACAAGCATAAAAAATAAAAAAGCCGAGGTCTCGATATAAAATGCATGTAAATGGATCATTTTGGATCAAAATGGATCAGATTTTCGGCTGTGGATCAAAATGGATCGGATTTTCGGCTGTTTATATTATATGGTTTCCATATAACTATTTTCTATATTTTTATAATTTCAATAGTATTATTTATTATTTTTTTAGAAAAATGCGTAACGGGTAAAAATCAAAAATTGCGTAACGGATAGCGAAAAATAGAATTTATATTTATTTTATATTTTTGTCATTGTAAATAATAGTCTTTATTAAAATTGAATTCTTTATTACTTCCCCGAATAAATAAATTAATAATAAAAATGTCCCAAAAAGTATTAAACGGAAATGATATCAAATATTCACTAGTGTATATAGATAAGGATTGTATCCCGAGTCTAAAAAAATTAGAAAAAAGACGTTATGATATTATTGGATATGGATCTATGATTAATAATAATTATACTTTTTATTCAATCGAAGATAATTATTCTGGTGCTATTGTTAATCATTGGACTAAAAATATAGTAAAAGAATATGATACATATAATTATTGGATTCTTATTAAGGCACATCCTTGTAATTTATATACTATTATGGTTGATATTTATGAATCTAGTAATTATATATGTGAACTAAATAATTTTGATATTTGGAAAACTGATGCGAAAGATTGTCTGATTGCAGTTATAACAGATATTGTAATTGGTTAATGAATTGTTTTAATATTAATTAAATTATATAAAAAGATGTTTTAATATATAAACAAAGAATGACACATATTCAATGCAATAAACATTTTCAATCACAATGGTGTTACATTAAAAATAAACCAATTGAAATAGAAGAATATCTTCAAAATGAAAATAAATATAAAAATGAAACTATTAAATGCAATAACAATCATGAATTAATTTTAGCAAATGGTAAAAAAGTAAAACCGTATTTTAGACATAAATTTGACGGAGATGTAGATGATCATCATATGACACTATGGCATTCTGAATGGCAAGGTCATTTTCCAAAAACAGAAATAGATTTTAAAAAGAAAAATTCAGATCAAGTAAAAAATCGTCGCGCAGATGTATGTTTAAATGAAAAAACAAATATTGAATTACAACATAGTATTATAAGTAAAGAAGAAATTGATAATCGTAAAAAAGATTATGAATTACATAAGAAAGATATTATATGGATTATTCATGGAAATGAATCTAATATTAATATTGTAAAACGAAATGATGGAAGCACATATTTAGAATTTACATCTGATCACTGGAAACATGAAAGTTTTACTAGTTATAATAGTATTTATATAGATATAAATGAGAATATTTATAAAATAAATCCTAATAAAGTTAAAAGTTATATGACGGATGTTGAAAATTCAATTGAAAAATATAAATTTATTGATTCATTAAAAGATAATATTAATTTATGGTCAAATGATGAACCATCACAATTTAAATTATTTATTAAACAACAAGGAGCTGGTAATGGTAAAACATATGGTATTATTCAAATGTTAGAAGATGATAAAATGTTACATTATAAAAATTTTATTTTTATTTCAAAACAACATTCGGCTAAATCTGTAATTAATAATGAATTTAAAGATCAAATAAAAAATAATCAAATTCCATGTATTACTGATCTTAATGAAAAAGAAGTAAATAAAAAATATATTAAATCATATACTAATACTAAAAATAATACAGAACATCAAATGATAATAGCTACTATTGATTCATTAATGTATAGTATAGGTGATAAAAATTCTACTGGATATGATAAGTTTGAAAATATTGTAAATTCAATTATAGAAGATCATATTCATACAAAAGATAAATCAGGAACAATTAAATATGCTACGGTAGACCCAAAATTAAATAAAGAAACTTTATTGATAGTAGATGAAGCACAAGATTTAACAAAAAATTATGCAGATGCTATTATAAATATTATGAAACATAAATACATTGATGCATATATTGTAGGTGATAAAATACAAAGTATTTCAAATGATCCAAATTCATTTACATATTTATCAGATACTGATTTTTTAGATATAACTATAATTAAACTACCACCTACAAATATATGCAGACGATTTATTGATTCAAAATTAATTGATTTTGTAAATTCAATTGTTCCATTTGCCAAATATGATCTTCCTCCTATAACACCATATAAAATATGTGAAATCAATGATCCTAGATCATTAAATTTTTTTACAGGTAAAACAGTTTATTCTGAAGATTCTGATGATAAAATTAATTCAGAAATTGAAGAAATAATGATACATTTTAAAAATGAAGTTGAAGAAAAGAATAGATCACCAAAAGACTTTTTAATTATTACACCATTTACCAGTTGTAATCCATTAGTAGATGCATTACAACTTGCAATTGATGTATATTGGAAAGATAAAATTGGTAGTACAACAGATGAATATACGAGATATTCTGTTTTTCACAAATCAGAAGAAGGTACTTCTATTAATTTAGATGAATCTGAAAATTCTACAAGAATTGTATCAATACACTCATCTAAAGGTGATGGTCGTCCAGTAGTATTTGTAATTGGTATGACAGAAGGTGGATTAAAGAAATTTAGTAATCAGAAAAAAGATAATTTAATATATGATTCTTTAGTTCATGTTGCATTTACACGAATGAAAGAAAGATTATATATTCGATATGAAAATAATATGGATGATATTGCTCAAAAAATTAATAAATATAACCATCGTAATAATATAGAAGATTCTATAAAACCTGATTTTTATATTTCAAATAGTATAAAATATAGAGATTTAATTAGAGATTGTAGTAAAGAATCATTTGATGAATTCAAAAAAACAATAATAAATAATGCAAATATAGATAGATTTGAAGATTCTAAAGATGAAAAACGAATAATAGATATGGGAAATCATTTAATTAGATTTGCATCATTATTTATAAATATACAGATAGAAATAATGAATAAAGAAATAAAAAATAAAGATAAGGAAGTTACAAAACAAATTATAGCAAAATGGCATGCGATAGCTGAATCTTATATTGAACCTGTATATGATTGGAAAAAATATAATAATTTAACAAGTAAATATAAATTATCTGTAATGTCCTTATCAAAAAAAGGTAGAGATTATAAAAATTATTATAATATTATTCATGAAAATATGAAAAATATCAAAGAAAAAATAAAGAATTTAAGTAATATTCCAGTATTATGCCCATTTGAATGTGTAATATTACATTTTATGATACAAATATCACATAATGGTATTTATACTGATACAAATATTAATGATATTTATAATATTGTTGATGTATATAACAATTCGTTTGATTCATTATCAGATGGTCATGATAACTGTTTATGTAAACAAAAATTTATTAATAATACTAATATTGTTAATACAAATATTAAGAAAATGAAAGAATATCTTCATAATCATTTTGATAAAGTTAAAGATATTAAAAATACAATGTACTTATTTCATGAAAAATATCCAAAAATAAATTGGTTAATTGATCATACAATTGCATATAATGGATATAATGATAATTATAGAATAAGTCAAAAATGTCAATTAATTGGATATGATGATAATATAGTAATATTAGGATATGTAAAGCCACAATTTAATCAATTAAATTTTAATGAAGTTTTAATGAATAGTATATTTGATACATATTTAATTACAAATGTTAAAAAAGAAGATACAAATAAAAATTATCAACGATTTAATGGTAAGAAAGTAATTAGTGTTGTATTTACATTAGATCAAAAAGAACCATATTATATTGATTGGGATAATTACATTACAAATGAATTAATTAAAAATGTAATATATGAATATTTAAAAAATGAATATATTACTGAAAACAATAGTGTATATTATTTTTATAAATATTGGAGAAATAATTACAATGAATCTGATTTTATAAATTTTTTAAAAGATGAATATGTTAAAATAAAAAATTATTATACTGGTAAATTGTCATTTCCATCTTATATTGATGAATTTTTAACTAGAATGCAACTTAAAATTGAATTAGATAAAAAGAAAAAGAAAATAATTTTAAATGAGTATGATGATAAAGATTATTTTATGACAGAATTAGAGGATATATTATGTTCTTCATTAAAACGATATTTGGGTATTAAAGATGAAGAATCTGATGAAGAGACAAATTTAAATACTTAAAAAAATTGATTTATTTATTAATTATTAAATTACAATATAATAATTAATAATGTAATAATGTTTCAGAATATAAATACTATTAATTTTATTAAAAGAGCAAAAGAATTACATGGAAATAAATATGATTATTCTAAAACAATCTATATTAAATCAGCAGAAAAAGTAATTATTATATGTATCAAACATGATTATGAATTTTTACAATCCCCAAATAGTCATTTACAAAATCATGGATGTAAAAAATGTGCTACTGATGAAAATATAAAAAATCAATCATCTAATAATGATGATTTTATTAAAAGATGTGAAGAAAAATATCCAAATTTAATCGATTATAGTCAAACAAAATATATTAATTGTAAAATAAAATGTATTTTCATATGTAAAAAATGTAATACTAAATATGAAAGACAACCTATAAAAATGTTATCTGAAGATAGAAAACATGGATGTACTACATGTAATGGTGGTGTAAAAGATACAAAAGAATTTTTTATAGAAAAAGCTAATAAAAATCATAACAATCAATTTAATTATGATTTAGTAAAATATGTAAACTCGCATATTCATGTAAAAATTAAATGTAAAAATAATCATATATTTGAACAAACACCAAATCATCATATAAATGGCGATGGATGTCCTTTTTGTGCAGGAAAATATAAAAATTTTGATGATTTTATAAAAGAATCAAAAGAAAAATTTAATGATAAATTTAATTATTCAAAAGCAGTATACAATGGTAGAAAAAATAATTTAATTTTAATATGTGAGAATAATCATAGTTTTACTACTACACCTGAAATACATTTAAGAGAAAATTCGTCGGGAGGTTGTAAATTATGTGCAAATAAAAAAGTAGGAGACTTTAATAAATATTCTCAAAATGAATGGATAGAATTAGCAAAATCATTACATAATGAATTATATTTATATGAAAAAAGTAATTATATAAATTCACAAACAGAAATTATTATAACATGTAAAATTCACGGAGATTTTAATCAACTTCCAGCTGTTCATCTTAGAGGTGGTGGTTGTCAAAAATGCGGTATAATTAAAATGGCACAATTTAATATGTTATCAGATAAAGAATTAAATGATAAGATAGAAATTTGTAAAAAGGTTCATTGTAATAAATATCATTATAATTCTATTTATCGTGATAACAAATATTTAAGAATAGAAAGTGTATGTTCAATGCATGGTATATTTAATCAACGATTAGACCATCATATTAAAGGTCATGGATGTTCAAAATGTATTGCTAATTATTCAAAAAAACAAATAGAATGGTTAAATTATTGTGAAATATCAGATGGATATATACAACATGCTAAAAATGTAGGTGAATTTAGAATACCGAATACATTTATGCATGTGGACGGATATAATAATGAAACAAATACTATTTATGAATTTCAAGGTGATTTTTGGCATGGTAATCCAAATATATTTAATCAAAATGATATTAATCCAAAAACAAATACTACATATGGATCATTATATGAAAAAACAAAAAATAAAATAAAATTATTAAAAAATAAAGGTTATAATATAAAAGAAATCTGGGAAAGTGAATGGGATAAAGGAATAAAAAATATTATTTATCTTCAAAAACAATGGAAAAATAATAATCAAAACATCACAAAAAATTGATTTATTTATTAATTATTAAATTACAATATAATAATTAATAAATATCATGGAACAACCTATAAGAAGATTTGCACATATTGTAAGAGTAATTAATAGTACATATTTTGATGATTTAGGTAAGGTTGAATTAATTATTAATGATGATATTCAAATTGATATTATAAAAATAAAAGTTATCCCACATCAAGGAATACATAAAGATATTGAATATATTATAACGATTAAATTTCAAGAACATAATAATTGGCCATTGGTATATATTGATTCCGAAATATATGATAAAATTAAAACAAAGGAATATATAGAAAATAGAGGTCATATATCTCATGGATTCCATAAAGGAATATGTATTAAGAATCTTAGTTATGCGTATCCATTTATAAAAAATTTTAAGGAATTATGTGATAATAAATGGGAAAATTATATATATTACCTAATTATATTATTTAATAATATACAAGATTTTGAAAAAGGTAATGGTCTAAAATCAAATTATAAAGAAATACTAAATATATGATTTATTTAAATACAAATTAATACTATATATTAATAAAATAGTATCAATAAAAATGGTATTAGATGAACAAAATATAAATATAGAAAAGAAACCAATAAGAAAATACGATAAAACTTTATTAGATGAAGTGATGAAAAGAGATAGTGCTACTTTGATAGGTGAATATAATAAATTAAATAAAAATATAACTATTTCTTTTATTTGTCATTGTAGTAATAATAATAATACTAAAACTTTTAAAAATATTATTGATCATGGAGGTGCATATTGTAAAAAATGTACGCAAATTAATAATGTTAATAAGGGTAATAAAACAAAAGAAGATAAATTATCATCTGAAGAAAAAGAAGATAAATTAAAAAAAATAAAAAATCAAAATATATATGATAATGATGAGAAAAATAAAAGAGATACAAGAGATATTTTTATAAATAAAATAGATATTATATCTATTAAAAATGATGAATGGTTTACTCACCCTGAATTATTAAATTATGAAGCAAATAGAAATTGTGTAATTCGTAATAAAGAAAGAAACCATATTATTGAAGGATCTAAATGTAATAGAGGAAGAGAAACAATTACAATTAATAAACGTAAATATCAAAAACATAGATTTATGATAGAATGTATATATAATACTATATTAAGTAGTGATTATGATATTGATCATATTGATTCAGATCCAGCTAATAATAAATTAGAAAATCTACAAATATTAACCAGAAAAGAACATGCATCTAAAACAAAAAAACATCAAAAGATAGATGATAATTATATTAATAAATTAGCAAAAATAATTAAATATGTTAAAAAAGATGATAAGGGTAATATAATAGACGAGCAACAATTTAATTCAATGACAAAAGCATCAGACAAATTAAAAATGACAACTAGTACAATTAAAAATCGTCTAAAAGATAAATTAATTGATTCTAATGGTTATCAATGGATTGAAATAATCGAACATCAAAATATAGATGATGAAATATGGAAAGAATTAGATGATTACAAAGGATTATTAATTTCAAATAAAGGTCGTGTACAAAATAAAAATGTTGCAAATCAAAGAATTAGTTGTGGTTCAAAAGGTGAACAAAATTATTATAATGTATCATTCAAACGTAAAACATATAAAGTTCATTATTTAGTTTGTTTAGCATTTAATGGTTATCCTAAAGATAATAATATGACAGTTGATCATATTGATAGAAATTCATTAAATAATTGTGCTGAAAATCTAAGATGGTCTAGTAAACAAGAACAAGCTATAAATAGAGAATCAGTTAAACCAGTTGAAGTATATGATCTAAATACATTTGAAATAATAAAAAAATATAGTACTAAGACTGATGTAGCAAAAGAATATAATACAACTGATTCTGTTATTGGTAATAATGTATTATTATCTAGATTAAAACCAAAGGATATAATTATGTATCGTTTAGCGTCATATAAAAATAGATCAGTTCGTTATTCAGATATGACTTTAGATGAAAAGAAAGAAAGAGAAAAAATTATATTAAATTATGATATTGAAATTCTTAATAGAGATAAACATAAAAGAAAATCAAATATAGAAAATTTACCATTGCATATTACAAAATCAGGTTTAAGATATCGATTAAAGATTAAATTTAGAAATATGCAATATGAAGATTCATCTATTGATTTAGATGAATTAATTAAATTAAAACAGAAATGGTTAGATGATCAAATTAATAAATATATGAATAAAATAAATAATATGGTTGAAAATTATTCAGAATCTAATCAAAACATCAATAAAATTGAATCTAAAAATTGAAACCCCAATTCCTTTACCAAAATAACTATCAAATAAAAGTAACATGTCTGAACTTAAAAGTTTTATAGATGAAACATTTAATAATTTAAAATCAAAGATTGATGAAGAATATAATAATAAAATAAAAGAACATTTTACTAAAATATCAATTGATGTATGTAATGATTCATATTCTAAAGATGAATATGGTAAAATAGATATTGGAAAAATAAAACATCCTGAAGGTAGATATATTATTCATCAAATTGAATTTGATATAAAAACTACTATGACCGAATCTGAAAATCGTGATTTAAATAGAGATGGAAATCAAGTATATAAATATTTTGGTAAGATAGAATTAAAGGGTGCTTTATTAATTGATAATTTTGGTGAAAGATATGTGTTTGAGACATGGTGGTTATCTTATGGTAATGGAGGATCCGCTCGGAAATATAGAACCTGGTCTCCAAATACAAAAATGCCAATAGGATATATAGCTGATTATTCTACACAGGAAATATTATTTAATATGGAATTTCAATTAATACCATCAAAAAATGAGTATGAATATCCTTTAACAAATAAAATAATTGATTTTGTTAAATCTCAAAATTTTCCAATAGATAATTTAAATATATTATCTAAAATAATAGCATCAAATGAAATTTTTAAAAAAGTATATAATGAATTAAGTGATAAAAATGAAGAATTTGAGGATGACATTGAAATTAAATATTATGAAATTAAAGAATTAGAAACTAAAAATAAAGAATTAAATCAAAAAAATAATGAATTATTATCTAAAATAGATATTCAATCATCACAAATTCAAGATATTCAATCAAAACTAGATGAACAACTAAAACTAAATGAAACTCTTTGTAAACGTATCATTGAATTAAAATAATTATAGGTAATCAGTGCGAAAAAACAATAATTTTCTAAAAATTGATTTATTTATTAATTATTATGACAATCATAAGTTAATAATAAAAATGTCTGAAGAATATAATGATAAACGTAGAATTAGAATACGTGATGCAATTGGTATGAGTAACAATCAACTAAGGGATGTATTAACAACTGAATTTAAATATCTTGATGATAAGATTGATAGAAATTTCAAGAATCATCAAATTAATAGAGTAAATTGTATTAATAATTTTATAATAAATAAATTACATGAATGTGGTATGGATGAATATGATGATGATGATAATGATAATATAATAGTAATATGTTATGAATTTGTTATGATATATGATAAAAATAATAATGAAATAAAATTAAATAATAAACCTGAAAATTCAATTGATATTTTTAATGATAAATTAGGATCAATATTTAACAATAAAATTAATATATTTTTATCAACATGTGGATATATATTATATGAATATAATGGAAAATATAGTAGATATTTAATTGAATCGGATAATGTTAAAATATCTGATTTTAATGATTATCGTCAAAATCATTTAGATAGTCTTGGCATCGAGGATCATTATATTCCAAAAATATATAAATCATATTTAATTAATTCAATAAAAATAGATCCTGAATTAACACTAACAGAATCAATTAAATATTTAGGTAAGTTTGAATATAATCATTATAAATTATGGTATGAACTTGATTTTATGGAGAATGAATTTTGTAAAAAATTAAATAATCAGAATACGTTAATTCTTGATCTTCAAACTAAACTCGATGAACAATTGAAACTAAATGAAACTCTTTGTAAAAGATTGTTTGAATTAAAATAATTATACAAAAAATTGACATTCTATTTCCTTTACCAAAATAACTAATAGTAATAAAAATGATGTCAATAATTAATTCTATTTTTGAGAAAAAATCACCAATTGAATTAAATGATTATCATGCAAATCATTTAATTTCGATAGAAAATAATAAATTAACATTAGAAGAAATTATAACAAATAATCAAAATATTAAGGTTATTAGTATTTTGGGGGAGGCACGTAAAGGCAAGTCAACATTACTAAATACAATCATTTCTGGATATACCAGAACCAACCAGCAAATTTTTAAAACTAGTAAATCTTTAGATCATTGTACACAAGGAATTGATTATTTACATATACCAGAATTAAATCTGTTATTTTGTGATGTTCAGGGATTAAAGGTAGGAAATTCAGCGAATGATCCTAAACTTTTACTTATTACTTATCTGATGTCAGATATCATTGTTTTTACTCAACAACATATGTTAAATAAAAGTGTACTTGAAACTTTTTCCCCATTATCTTCTTTTTTAACATACATTGATTTTGATCAGTTAGATAAGAGAAATTGTAAACCAGAGCTTATATTTAGAATTAGTGATTTTACATTAGATGGAACACCACAAGAAAATCTTGATAGATTATTTACTGAATATGAAGATCAATCAAAAAATATTATAATTAATATGAAACGTTTATTTTCTAAAATATCAGCATACAATACTAATCAACTAGATCGATCTGAATCAAAAATGTTAGATAATTTAAATTTTTATGGGCTTTTAGAAAGTGAAGAGAATGGGTTTAGTAATTTTATAGGTAAGTTAAATAATCATATTAATAATACAAATTTGAATAACACATTATCAATATGGTTTAAAAATTTAAATGAATTTATTAAATTAATCAATGATAATAAAAAAATAGATTTTAATAAATTAGATGTTTATAAACTTTTAACTGAAAAAGAATTATATGAATATCATATATCATTACGTAAAAGATATCCTGATATATTTAATGAATTAATTGTTAATCATACACAAACAGATTATAAAACTAAAATCTGTTCTAGAATTGCAATTGCAGATGAGATTGTAAAAGAATTTAATATTAAATTTGCAATGGTTAATGATAATCTTAAAAAAGAAATGTATAATGAAATTACACGTGAAATTAATAAATATATTAATCAAGCTATTGAATCTAATCGAAAACAGGGATGGAAGATATTATATGATTATGTAATAAATAAAATGAATCATCATTCATTTGATATGGTTGAAACTAAATTAAATATTTCAAGTACAATGTTACCTCAAATTATATTAAAATGTTTTGAATCAATTGAACAATTTATAATTAATCATGATATTAATGATTATGTAATTTCATTATATAAGGTATGGAAAAAAGATTATATGAAAGAGTATGTAGATTTTAGAGAAGATATTAATAAAAAACAATCAATTGAAATAGAAAAATATTTTATATTAGTTCATAATTTTATTGATGGATTAAATAGTAAAGTAAAAAAATTAATTCTATTAAATACAAATTATATAGATTTTCTTCAACAGTCATTTGATACTGTGAATAAAGAATTAATTGATAAATTTAATGAAGAATTAGTTAATATTAATAATATAATAGTATATTCTATAAAATTAACTAATAAAGATAATTTTAATTATGATAATAATTTAGTATTACCTAAATTAAATATGTCTATAATTTGTACACAAATTGATTATACATATGAATATATCCAAGATATCTATAATAGTGGTGTTTCATATATTAAAAATATTGATATGAAAGACAGTACCTTAAAATATTATATTATGAAAAAGAAACAGATTTTAAAAAGTTCAAAATTATATGATTTATCCAATATTGATCCACAAATAAGTTCAAATATAGCAAAAGTTAATGAAGATATTTGTATATTTTATAAAGATATTGATAAGAATTTAATTCTTTATTATCCTATTTACCAATATAAGAAAAAATATATGTTAAGACAAGCATGTAACAAATTAGTTAAAAATAAATTAATTATAATAAAAAATACACATATGTATGCAAATGTATGTGGTGTAAATTATATGTTTAACTCATACAAAGAGTTATTTAATAAATTCATTAGAAATGGATATAATCTACTTGATAATAGAGGTAATTGTAAATTATTAGAAATTTTTCAAAATATTATTAAAGAATTACAAATTAAATCAAATAATATTAGAGCATATAATAGCATATTAAAAATAATCAAAGAAAAGAAGGATTTGAAATATAGAAAATATCAACAAAAATTAGAATTAAAAAAACAAGCAATTAAATTAGAGGATAGTAAAATAGAAAATATTAATAGTGAAAAATCATTACCAAAACAATCTAATCAAAAATATAAAAAGAAACATATTTCTAGTTCATTAAAGAAAATTATATGGGATGTATACATTGGTGCAAATATAGGAACAGCAAAATGTATGTGTTGTAAACATCAAGAAATTCGTCAAATAGAATTTCATTGTGGTCATATAATATCTGAAAAAGTTGGTGGAGAAACTAATCTTAAAAATTTAAGACCTATATGTGCAAAATGTAATTTGAGTATGAAAACTACGAATATGATTGAATTTATGAATGCATGTGGATATGGTACACTAGAAAAGTAATACATCAATAAAATTGAAACCCCAATTCCTTTACCAAAATAACTATCAAATAAATAAAATGACTACCGAAGAATGCATTGCACTATTCACAAGAATAAAACTTGACACATATGATTATGCTCGAATGATTCATAACGAATGTAGTAAGATAAATACTAAATTATCATATGATCAATTTTTAGAATGGAATATTAAATGTATTATAGAATCTAGTAATGAAGATCGATTATTATTTAAAATATTGGCAAATAATATTATAAATAATAAAATAGGACAAATGGATTTAGAATCATGTGCTGTGTGTGAGTCTGTTAGTATCTTTTATGATTCTAATAAGAGATTGATTATTGTTAACCCGCGTTAGTAACTCCCAAAGGGGGTTCTTAACTTTAGTATTTGGCGGTACCTAATCTAAAAATTGACATTCTAATTTCCTTTACATAAACTTATAATATTATAAGAACAACAATGTCAGTATATGAAGATTTACTTGAAATTGATTTTAGCAATGTAAATAAAGTTGAAGAAGACGAAGAAGAAATACCCGCATATATAGGTGAAAAACATTTATCTAAAATTGGAAATTTTTATGACATAGAAATTTCCAAAAGTTTCAAGTTTATTAAATTATATAATGCAAATAGAAATATAGATACCGAAAGAACTACAATCATGGTTAAGAAGTACAAAAATAAACCAGTTAATTTTCCACCATTAGTTATTGCACATATTGTTGATGCAGAAATAGAAAAAGATGAATATGTATTGATTGACGGTCAACATCGTTATTATTGCATGAAACAATTATTTATTGAATATAATATTGATACATTATTTACATATAAATTATATGAATGTTCTAACTTGATTGAATTAGAAGAATTATTTGTAGATATAAATTGTAATATTAAATTTGATAATATGTTTCCGTATAAAAATATTGGTAAATTAATTGACAAATTAGAAGTGTATTTCAAGAATTCTATTAGTAAATCACAATATAATAGAAGTTATAAATTTAATCCTAATAAATTAAGAACAAAATTAATTGAATTAAAATTTTTTGAAATATATGATAATACAGTTGATGATGTATTTGATAAAATTATTACACTTAATACAAAAATGGGAGAAGAATATCTAAAGAAAAAAGAACATAAAAAACTATTGAAATGGCAATTAAATTTCTTAGAACATATTCAAAATGCTAAGAAAAATATAATGTATTTATTATTCAAAGAAGATTTTGAATGGTTAGATGATGTGATTAAATTATTATAATTCCTTTAATAAAAATGAAATAATGTTATTATTACATAAAATAACATTATTATATAAGACTATGACCAATATCTATATCCTAAAACTTCAACAGGGTAAATATTATGTAGGTAAAACAGATAATTTAGAAAAAAGAAAACAACAACATATTAATGGAACTGCTTGTTCTTGGACAAAAAAATACAAACTAATAACAGTAGAACAAATTATATCTAATGCTAGTGATTTTGACGAAGATAAATATACTAAAGAATATATGAATAAATTTGGTATTGATAATGTTAGAGGTGGATCATATGTAACCGAAGAATTAGATGAAGGAGAAAAATATACAATTCAACGAGAAATATGGGGTGCTAATAACTTGTGTAAACAATGTGGTCGCAATGGACATTTTGTAAAATCTTGCACATATGAAAAAGATGTAAATGGTAATAATATTTATGAAAATTGTGTATGGTGTTGTGAATACTGTAATAAAGAATATGAAACAGAAGATTCATGTGAAAAACATGAGAAATATTGTAATAATAAAAAATCAATTAATTGTAGATATTGTAATAAAGAATTTGAAACTCAAAAAGGTGCAATATTTCATGAAAATGTTCATTGTAAAAATAAGAATAAAAATATATATAAATCATCTGGAACAACACTGAAGTTACAAATCACATGTTATCGATGTGGTCGTAATGGTCATAAATCACCTGATTGTTATGCAAGAACAGATATAGATGGATATGACTTAGATTATGATTAAAATTTATCATTTAGCAATCTGACTAATAAACAATTTCTTTTATTATATTATAAAGAAAAAATATGTCTAATGTTTCTAATCCTAAATTATGGGAAACTATAAAAAATAAAGTTATGAAAATGGAAACAGGTGGAACAAAATCAGGTCAATGGTCTGCACGTAAGGCACAGTTGGCAGTTAAAATGTATAAAGAAAAAGGTGGTGGATATAATGATAAAAAAGAATCAAATAATTCATTAACTAAATGGTCTAATCAACATTGGCAAACTAAAAGCGGATCACCATCTCATGTAACAGGTGAACGATATCTACCAAAGAAAGCGATAGAGAATCTATCGGATAAAGAGTATAGGAAAACTAGTAGAGTAAAAAGAGCTTCTATTAAAAAAGGTAAACAATTTAGTAAACAACCTGAAAACATTGCGGAAAAAACTAGTAAGTATAGATGAATGTACATTCACGCTAGCGCCAAATACTTTAGTATTTATTTTGATATAAAAATTCGTCACATGTAATACATTTATCTAATACACGATATTTCAATGATGCACCTGCTTTAGTTGGATAAATTACTTGTTGATCTTCATTTCCTAATAAATGTGCAGCAATAGATAATGATGAATAATTTATAATTAAAATATCTGCATAAATAAAATCACTAAATACTTGTAATACATCAATTTTAGAATCATATATAATAGTATTATCACTTTTTAAATTATCTACATTACCATCAGTATGAATAATAATATTATATTTATCATTTTGTTGAAAATATTTAATAACTTTATATATTTTTTCATTGTCTAATATTCGTTGACCAATTGCATCACCTAATCTAATATGACAACATACATTTATAATATTATTATATGATGGTTTTGGTAAATATTTATTATTAATTACAAATGCATCTCTTAATTTTGGTAATGATTTTTTAATTTCATTTGTTGATTCAAAATTTGGTGGTAATTTTTCAGGAATATTACAATTTACACCATCATAAAAATAAATATTGTTTTCATAATTTGGATCATTAATTATAATTTGATCAAATGATCTTTGTTCATTTGTACGTATATTTAATACATGATCATTTTTTTGATTTGATAAATATTTTAAAGCACATGATATATAAGATTTTAATTGTTTAATTTCAAAATTTGAATGTTCAAATTGATATGTTCTTTTATAATTATATTGATAATCAGCTTTACCATTAATAGATAATGATAATAAACGTAACATTCCTTCCATTTGATGACCAAATCCATCAGTCCCATATTGACATATTTTTACTTTATTAAACCATTTATTATAATTAAACATTTTTTGTTTTTTTTCATGACCTTCTATCCAATTAAAATGGATCATATATGGATTAATATTATTACTATACTTATAATAATATTTTCCAGTTGGAAATAATGATAAGGGTAATTTTTTATATTTCATTTTATATTTATTTTTATTAATATACACTTGATCATCCCACTTTTCTATATTTTTAAAAGATTCAACATTTTTAGGATTAAATACAGACAATGTATTTTCATTTGATTTTATAAACATAAATCCAGAACATAAATCCTCAACATCAAGTCCTTCACTTTGAATTAACATATCATTATCACCTATATGATGTAATAAAAAATCAAATATGATGTTATTTTCATATACAATATCACCATCTGTAATACATACATATTTATTTTTTAATAAATTTTTATATATAATTTCAAATTTGTAATATGTAATATTTGACCAATTTTTAACTCGAAATGTTTGAAAATTAGAATTTATTTCATCATCTATTAAATTACATTTAATATTCTTATTTTTTAATTTATTATATCCTTCAATTCCAATACAATAACATTCCAGATTAATTTTCGTATTTATTCTTCTTAATGATTCTAAACAATTTAATGTATAATCTATATATCCTGTATTTGTTAGTGTTATAAATGATATATTATTGTATTCATCTATAATATTTAAATTTTCATTAGATTTTATCGGCCAATCTAATAGATTATTATAATAATTTAATAATAATTGAAGATCATCAATTGAATTAATTGATGGATTTTTATTTGTTTGAATAATAGATTCTGTTGTTAAATATACCATAGTATAGGGTATATCATTTAATATAGAACATTGTTCACTAAAACCACTACCATGATGATAAAAACTAAAACAATGAGTATTTTGTGAATTAGATAATATAATATAATCAATAATAGTAGATTCTAATTCATTATAATTTGTTTCATTTACATTCCCAGTATGAATAGCTGAATTATCTATATATTGAAATCCAAATAACTTATTTAATTTTATTTTTATTGAATAATTATTACTAATAACAATTGTATTATAATCCCATTGGAGTTTTATAATTTCTATTAATAATTTATCTGAATTAAATTCTTTATTAAAATAAATATCATTACAACGAATATGTAAAACTTTGTATTTATCTAATTTAATTAAATTTTTTACCATATCATAATATTTTGATTTAAATTGAAAAAAAGAATTAATACTATTTTTAATATCATTAGTTACTAATGTTTTATCATAAAAGTGATTTGTTGTTATGTATAAATTTTCATTAGTTGAGTTTATAAAATTTTTAATTGTTGGTTCAAGTTTAGAATTACTATATACAATATTATTAATATCATTTATATTACCATTAAAACAAATAAGTATAGGTTTTATATTTAATAATTGTTCTGAATCATTTTCTAAAAATTTATGAATATAATGATTAGACACATCCATTTTAAAATTTATATTAAATTTTTTAGCATACTGGGCTAATAATATAGAACCTCTTAAAAAATCACCAAATCCATTTGAATAATCTAATATATGAATAATTGTTTTATTTATATTATTTTTTAATTTAATTATTGGAATTTCTTGTATTTCTTGTGTTTCTTGTATTTCTTGTATTTCTTGTGTTTTTTTATTTTTGTATTTGATATAATTTACTAATCTATTCATATATATATATATATATTAATTATAACAAAATTTATCATAATACATATTTATTTATTATCAATGACTTTCTCCAATTTCTTTTTATTCTTATTAATCATTTTAGATGCAGAATGTAATTTATTTTTTATTTTTTCTTTCATATGTTCCTTACATTCATTAGTATCAATCTCATCTTTGGTTGATTCTAATTTAATTTTTAATTTATCTTCTACTTCA
>Ga0214923_10002393_pt1 | contig 25054 bp, 27 predicted proteins | sample LL1510_MetaG_FD_177993 | JGI IMG/M metagenome (GOLD analysis project Ga0214923, IMG submission 177993) | Freshwater microbial communities from Lake Lanier, Atlanta, Georgia, United States - LL-1510 | ecosystem: Environmental > Aquatic > Freshwater > Lake | place: USA: Georgia | collected...
AAAAGGATTCCAACCAATTGGTATATTATTGCCGAAATTGTGGTCATAAGGATGAAACGATTTCCGCGGAAAATACTTGTGTTTTAAAAACGCAAATTCGTAAGGGAGAACAGAAATTCAACCATATCATCAACGAATACACCAAATTGGACAAAACCCTTCCGCGCATTTATAATATTGATTGTCCGAACGCAGCATGTAAAACACATAGTGATTCAGAAAAAGAGAAGGCGAGTCCGGAGGTCATTTATATTCGGTATGACGACGAAAATCTGAAATATTTATATATGTGCGCGGTTTGCGACACGGTGTGGAAAACGGATGATTCGAGATAAGATATTGAGAAAAATACATAGATAAAGTATAAGATAATTAGGGGTATCAGTAAAATGGAATATATACGATATATTCCATATCCATCATTACAAATAAGAATGAGTCAAGATATAAGATTTAGCCAATATGCGGATACAAATTCATTTTTTACGAATATTGACACCGAACCAGAACCAGAACCAGAACCAAGAAGATCGTCGCGACTTCATGGTAGCAAACCAACTAAAATTCATTTGAATGAATGTCTTGGTAAAACATGTATTATTACTCGCGAGCGAATCAAAGGGTATGGAATTCGGTTGAGTGACGGACAATATTACAGCGCCGACGCAATAACACGTTGGTATCACACGAATAATACGACACCGTATAGAATACCTTTTACTGAGAAAGATATCGAAAAAATTAGAGAATGGGAAGCGTTTCAAAAAAATTGATTTATATTTTATGGTAAAATATATATACACACACAACATACACATATCAAGTAAATACACACAATGAATCCTGCAATTGAAAAAGAGATATCACCAGATGGCGACGAATCGGAATCTGAAAGAGGCTCTGAATCGGATTCGGAATCAAATGCTGGATCAGATATCGATTCGGATGCTGACTCTGATGCGGATTCTGACGTGGATATAGATTTAGAAAAAGAGGCGGAAACGACACCGTCTATAAATACAAAAAAATCATCCGCACCTCATCCATTTGGATTGGATATAAGCGACGACGAATTTGATAAAGATGATGAGGAGGAGGAGGATGAAGAGGAAGACGAAGATTATTTACAAAAATTCGACGAAAATCTTAAATCCGATATTTTAGAGGAATATTATCCCGAGATGCGCGCACTCAATAATGATGAGGTGGATATTTTGACACGGGTCGTTCGCGACGAAAATGGAATGGTTTGCGATCCTCTTCACCGAACTTTGCCATTTATTACCAAATATGAGCGTGCGCGAATTTTGGGAGAACGTGCCAAACAGGTCAATTCGGGAGCAAAGCCCTTTGTGGAGGTGGATCCCGAAATCTTGGACGGATATTTGATTGCGACGGCCGAATTCGAACAGAAAAAAATTCCCTTTATTGTGAAGAGGCCTTTGCCGAATGGTGGATGTGAATACTGGAAGCTCCAAGATTTGGAGATTTTGTGATTCGGTTATAGATTACTTTTAAGGTCTATCCGTGTTTTTGTATCTCTATCCTTTGTTGCGGATACAAAAACACCCACCCTCTTTGCGAGATCTAAAACCCGGGATAAATGTATTTATCTCCGGATGTAGATTACCGAATCCAATTCAATTTTTTATTTTCATTATATCAATAGGGTCGGGATTGATATGATATATATTTATAAAAACGATATATGAATTTACACTTTATTATTGAATAAAATGGTAAAAATCGTGATAACCGGTGGTTGTGGTTTTATAGGGCACCATTTTGCAGAATATGTGCATAAAAACACGGATTGGGATATCATCATTTTTGATAAACTTACCTATGCAAGTATGGGACTAAATCGCTTACGCAATAATGAATTGCTATATTCAAAACGAGTGAAAATATATACGATCGATATTTGTAATGAAATCTCGGATGGAATAAAAAAGGAAATCGGAAATGATATCGATTATATTGTTCATATGGCAGCAGAAACACACGTAGATAATAGTATCAAAGAACCCGAAAAAATTATTAAGAACAACGTGAATAGTACAGTAAGCATATTGGAATGGGCGAGGACGCTGTCGAGTCTGAAAATATTTTTTTATTTTAGCACAGATGAGGTATTTGGTCCAGCGTTGGGTGATACACTGTACAACGAATGGGATAGACACCGACCCACAAATCCGTATTCAGCATCGAAATCCGCCGCAGAAAATATTTGTATCGCATATGAAAATACTTATAAAGTGCCACTAATGATCGTCAATGTCATGAATGCATTTGGTGAAAGGCAGCATGTGGAAAAATTTATTCCACTTTGTATAAAAAAGATTTTGAATGATGAACTGGTATATATTCATTCGTATCCAGATAAAGAGCTCTCTGGTACCCGTTTTTATATCCATGCGCAAAATATTGCCAATGCGGTTCTATTTTTGATAAATAATGGACAAATTGGGGAAAAATATAATATCGCAGGGGAAAAGGAGGTTTCGAATCTGGATTTGGCGAAATTGATTGCAAAAACCGTTGGAAAAGAATTGAAATACGAGATGGTCGATTTTCATAGTTCGCGACCTGGGCACGATTTGAGATATGGATTAAATGGTACTAAGATTCATGATCTAGGATGGCGTCCCAAGTTCAATTTTGAAAAATCTCTGGAAAAAACGGTTCAATGGACGCTACAAAATATAGAATGGTTGGATGAATAATATATATCATGCATGTATAAATGTACCTTTCTGTGGTTGGATACCTGTAAGAATTTTTGATATTTGATATTTGATATATCATGATAAATGGTGATATATCAAAAAATAAAGTTTATATGAAATATACCTAAAAATTACATGTTAATTGACACATTTGTAATCCTCTTTTTTCTAAACCACATTTGATATAAAAATGTGAGTTTTCCTCACTACAATCCAATGTTACTTTATAACATCCATGATTTTTCGCCTCATTCATTAAATGGTTTATTATTTTTTTTCCAAATCCGAATTTGCGATATTTATTCTTTACACAAACGTCTTCAATGTGTCCCATTGAAGTATTATTATAAATAAACTTTTTTTCGTAAATTATTGTTCCGGTAGCAATAATATCATTATCGCATTCTATGACCCATATTTCAGAGTATGGAAACATATAGTCCAATGTTTCATTAAATTGTTCGCTTGTAAAAATGGTTTCTCTGAATTCGTTTATCATTATTGAATAATGAGTATAATCATTCTTGTTTAATTTTCTGATAATAAAATTATTTGATTCCATGAAAATTTATATTTCAACATATAATAATATTTTTATTATCTTTTTATCAAATATATCATTTTATCTATTATCATGATCATGGTCTAATTTATCAACATGAAATGCGTTCCGTGATAGTATTTTATTCGGTCATCCTCTATAAAATTTGTTTTATCAATATTCGTCATGGATAAATATATTCCCCATATATTAGCATCTCCCCATCTAGATACAAATATACCGCCCTCATTTTCAATTTCTTTACACCATAGCTTGAATAAATCGCAATTTTTAAAATATTCTGTCTTTATTATGCAGAAATTTGTATAAGGAACACTTGTAAAATTAACGGAATTATGAATATCATTCTTATCCATAAAATTATTTGTGAATTCTTTTAATCTCTATTCGTGCATAAATGTATTTATGCACGAATAGAGATTAAAGCACAAATCGCATTTTTCATTATATATAATGAAAAATATTACATTTTAATCCAATATAACGCACAATCATCTATTGTAATAATATTAATATTTTGCAATAGAGATTAATCTCTATTCGTGGATAAATATATTTATCAACGAGTATGTTTGGATATAGGATATTCACGGTTTTGTAGTCAATTGGCTACAAAACCGCAGATAGACCTTAATCTACATCCTGGGATAAATGTATTTATGAATGAAAATGATATAGAAATGCCATATTTTATATTCAAAATAATAACAACACAGATATACCTTAATCTAAGATGAATTTTAATTTAAAAACTACAATTGGACAACACAAAATTTATACATTGAATCGATCTAAACACGCATTTTTAGAATATTTTAAATCGTTATATCAATACGAAAATTTGCAACAATTGCATTTAAAATCGCAAAATGACTTAAATAGTGATAATTTGGCGAATATAGAAACAGATTTGCATAAAATATTTTATAAAGATATCAAAAATGATCCAACCTTTAAAAAATTGTATTGCGAATTGATAAAAGATATATATGATAATTTATTTCCCACAGAAGATGTTTTAATATATCAAAGTTTTCCGAGTATTAGAATACAATATTTTAATAATACTGTTATTCCACCCCATTATGATTCCGATGACTTAGGAAAACATCCCATTGGCGAAAAAAATTTTCTATTGCCAATCACTAAAATGTATAGAACAAATCGAATCTTTATTGAAAGCGAACCCGGAAAGGGGGATTTTCAGGGAATCGATTTGGAATATGGAGATCTATTTTATTTTAATGGGAATACATGCACTCATTATAACGAAAAAAATATAGAAAATGATATTCGCATATCATTAGATTTTAGAATCATACTGTTAAAAGATTACAAACAATACATGGGAACTAATATAACTAATATAACTTATACAAATCCACGTGACGATAGAATACCCGTAAAAATGACGATTGGGGGTTATTATCAATTATGTTTTAAAAATAATTTGCATAACATTTGCGATAATTGGTTTAATTCGAAAGATAAAATTATTCAAACAAGACCGAATTTTGATATTAATGAAGCAAATGCATGCTTCGAATATATGAAAACGGGTGATAATTTTGTAACAGAATTTAAACAGACTACGCAATTAGAAAAAATGATATGCGAATTTACTGGCGCCAAATATTGTAGCATGACAACAAGCGGGACATGCGCATTAATGTTGGCATTTTTATCATTAGGTATTGGAAAAGGAGATGACGTCATTGTACCAAATTATACAATGATTGCTTCGATCAATTCTATTAAAATAGTAGGTGCCCATCCCGTTATAGTTGATGTTGATTCTGAAACTGGCACATTGAATAAAGAAATAATTGAAAAACATATTACCGACAAAACAAAGGCAATTCTACATGTATCATTAAATAATAGAACTAGAAATCTAAATGAAATTGTAGAATATTGTAAAACCACTAATCTATTTTTGGTGGAAGATGCCGCTCAATCGCTCGGGTGTTTTTTAAAAAAAAAACATCTTGGAACATATGGAGACATTGGTTGCTTTTCATTGAGCACACCAAAAATAATATCTACTGGTCAAGGCGGATTTTTATTGACAAGCAATGAAGAAATGTATAAAAAAATGAATATGATAAAAAATTTCGGTAGAAAGGAAGGTGGTAGTGAAATATATGAAATTTTTGGTCTGAATTTAAAATTCACAGATATACAGGCAGTCATTGGCATTGAACAAATGAAAAAATTACCTCATAGAGTTCAACGAATGAGAGAAATATTTGATTTATATTACAATGAATTAAATGAAATTCAACGTTTTTGCAAAATGATTCCACCTCAAAATGATGAATGGATACCATGGTTCATTGACATATTTGTCGAAAATAGGGATGAATTGGCTACATTCTTAAATAAACATAACATTCAAACGCGTGTAACATATCCAGAAATAAACAAAACTACTATGTATTTCGATGAAAATGATTTGAGTAATTCAAAATATATATCAACAAATGGTCTATTTTTACCTAGCCACACCTTATTAACAAATAACGAAATAAAATACATCTGTCAGATAATTAAATTATATTTTTATGCATCATAAACCCTCCATTCGTCTCCAGAAAGATCTACAATTTATATAATTTCATAAAAATTATATAAAATTATAACAACGACATTTATAAATGTTGGGAATATATTTTACACCCATTGAAAGTGGTAGTTTAAATTTTAAAAATACAGGTTTAGGAAACATTTTGTATGAATTATCATCTCAATATGGTATTTGCAAAAAATACAACATTCAAATGAATCTTTATCATCTTCATTATTACATACAAAAATTAAAATCATTAGGTCATGATGTTTTTAGTAAAACTATATTTAGACATTTTTTGCAATCGCCCATGTATTTGAACGTTGATTGCCGCGATTATGATATACACATTTGGGAAGATAAATTCGCTGAAACTTATAGTAATAATTTAATTGATTTAGTTATCCAAAATAAAGATAAAAATGTATTAATTAAGGATAGTTATTTGCAATCAATTCAATATTATAACGAAAATGTTGAGGAATTGCAAGAATTATTTTCTCCGGATGAAGAATCTTTAAATACAATTTATTCAAAATATCCCGAATTGCATTGCGGAAATGTTATTAATATTTCAATTCATTTACGTTTGTTATGGGGTAATATAAGATACAAATATTCGTTCATCCAAGACGCCATTCATTATTTAAAAGAACATGTTTTAAACGATAACGAAGATAAAATTATTTTATATGTTGTATCTGATAATATTCAAGAGGCCAAACATTTATTTGAAAATATAAATGTTATTGAAAATATGTCCGTTGTGTTTTGTGAAAACAATTACGATTATATAGATATTTGGACAATGTCGCTTTGTCACCATAATATAATATGCCATTCTACATTTGGTTGGTGGGGAGCATATTTAAATAAAAATAAAAATAAATGTGTCATATATCCTAATGATTATGGAGAAAAATTTTGTAAAAAGGTATTGGGTAGAAACGAAAATGATATATCGAATATCATGAAAAATATATTTCCAGAAAACTGGGTATGTTTAAAGGGTGATTATATTTTATGTTAAGGTCTATCCTCGTTTTTGTATCCGCAACGAAAGTACCCGAAGGATAGATACAAAAACACACACTCTCTTTGATATAGACCTAAAACCCAGGATAAATATATTTATCCCCGGATAGACCTTGATGTCTATTCGATTGATGATTGTAATTAATTAAGTACAATCGTCAATCAATATCACACAAAGCTAGTATCCATTTACCTCTTTGGTTCGTACAAATGAAGAATTTTTTATATTTTTTATTATATATATATTATTATGGGAAAATATTCAGATTACAATATTATACCTATAGGTGATCATTGTTCTATTGCAATGACATTAAAAGAACTTAATTTAAGAAAGGCCAGTTATCCATTTGATTGGATAGCTAAAATAGACCCAGTTCATGAAACTAATATCATTGAAAATATGTCACTTATTAATGAATTGAATTTATCAGACAATATGGATGATATAGTTAAAAAATTATTAGGCAATGCTATTGAAAACGGAAGAATTAATTCGGCTACTAATATCACATTTCCACATGATAATGAGACAGATATGTTTGAAAAATACAAAAGAAGATTTGTTCGGTTGAAATCAGATTTGAATAAAAAAAATTTTTTTATAATATTAACAAGACATTATTATATTCAAAAGGATGTTTTTCAATTAATAATGGAACAGTTATTAAATTATAATAGCGATTCTATAATATTGTTTATAAGTGGTACAAATCATACATATTTTGAAAATATGAACTGTCCCAATGTTATATTTAAATATATTGAATATGATATTTCAAAATTTTTTGAGTATGATTATACTACGTTTCGTCCAAATCTTAAAATGTTTTTATCCGATCTTCTACTTTAGTTTATTTCCTTATTCTAGAACCCAATGTATTTCATTTGCGCACCCGAAATCACGAATCCACATTTTTCATAAAATTTTACGTTTTTTTCCAAACAATTCAATATAATTTTATAACATTGAAATTCATTCAATCCAATTTTTATCAATTCATTAATAATTTTTTTACCAAGCCCCATATTTCTATATTTTTCAGTTATAACAACATCCTCAATTTGACCGATCGGGTTATTATGTAATTTATCTAATTTAATCTCTATTCGTGCATAAATATATTTATGCACGAGTCTGTTTGGATATAGGCAATCCACATTTTTGTATCCATACATTCTTTGCGGATACAAAAACACGGATAGACCTTAAATAGAGTTCCTGCTCCCACGATTTTTTCACCATCGTGAATCACCAATATTCGAATTTTGTCTCGGTTTTCGAGATATAATTTAAAATCTTCGAGTGACACATCCTTTTTGTAATTCGAAAATTCATACATTCACTCGAAATAACCATCGTGATAATCTTGGCAAACAATTTCTCTTATATCAAAAATTTCCATTTATTGTAATATCGATATAAATGGTACCTTATCTATATCATTTTTTATCGCAAATGATATAGACATATATATATTCATCACATATAAAAAAATGAAAACGAATCTAGTGATTGCGACATATGCAGCCAATTATGGCGTTATGAATAAAAAAAATTATTTAAAATACAATCTGTCATTACTGAATAAAATAAAAACTGACATAACCCAAATTACAATCATGAAACCCAAAATAAATCAAGAACATCAGGAATATCCCGATTATTATAACTTTGACAATATCGATATTTCAAGTATCAAAGACAAAATCAAAATAATTGAATGTGAGAATATTGGAATTAGTTACGGACAATTTTTTACGGCAATTCAGCAAAATATGGATTTCGATTATCATATTTTTATCGAAGACGATTATTTAATATTCACTGATTATTTTGAAAAATATATGGTGAATGAACTGAACAAAATAAACGATGACGTATTTTTATGTATGTTTTATTTTAAATCAAAACAATGGAATTTACCGGGATGTTTAAATATGGAAAACCATGATATCCAAAGACAATTTATCGAAAAAATGAATTTGCGCGACATAACCCGGGATTATAATAGTAAAAATTTTATTGTGCCTGATGTATCGATTGGTATTATTTCCAAGAAATCCGTCGAAAAAATATTAAATGTCGCGGACTTTGACGTAATCAATGATATATTTAATGTTAAATTCAAAAATATATGGATACATCAGGTTCTATTTGGTTATATTTTATTATTGGGTGGTGTAAATGTATATGATATATCAGATAAAAATGTGAATTTGTTTTATCATACTGGTGGCAATGTTACGATGTGTAACTATGGATCGGATTTACAAAAATGGAAAGAACATCCCTACAATAATGAAAAACTAGAAATTCCTGTTTTCATACCAACTGAATTTTTACACCCTCATGATCAAACGGATACAATTACACATCTGAAAAAATATTTTGTAGATTATGAAAAATTCATGGAGCAATATAATAAATTAAATTCTGAAATGAAAATATTATTCGATACATTGTAATGATTTTACCACCCTCCCTTTATTTTTTCGATCATATATTCGAGTTGATTATTTTCTAGCCACCAACCCACCGGAATACATATAAGGGATTTTTCCAATTCGGTTATATTTTGTAAATCGCAAACAAATTCTGAAACGCACGTATTTAAATCGTTTCTGTTATGTACCTGGCTTGTCATTATACCATATTCTTTCATTTTTTCAACAAAATCATTCTTTCTATCAACGCGCATAGTAAATAACCAACATGCACTTTTTCGATCGTCGTTATTTTCTAGCAATTGAATTCCTTCGATTCCTCTCAAATTCTCATATAAATAATCGTTATTTGATCGGTTTTTCTGTAAAAGACCATTCATATGCGGTAAATTATATAGACCAATAGTCGCATTGATATCGTTCATATGAAATTTATATCCCCATTCAGAAATATCGTTTTCTAAACGAAAATCTTTTCTATTGTAATTCCTTTTATCGCGATCGATGCCAAACCAACGTAATAATTTAGCCCTATCGTATAGTTCTTTTGTTGGAAGCGTTATCATACCACCGTCACCCGTTGTTAAATGTTTAATTGCCTGAAAACTAAATACACAAATATTTCCATGATTTCCTAATTTTTTACCCTTATATTCCGCACCAAATGCATGGGCACAATCTTCGATTATAATAAATCGGTATCCATATTTGTTGAAATGTTCTTCTTGGAGAACCTTTAATGCATCTAAATCTACCGGATATCCACCCCAATGAACCACATATAACACTTTTGTATTTGCGTTTAATTTGTTGCTTATATCTTCAATGCTGACATTCGCGGTTGTATTATCTGTATCAATCCATTTGATTTTACAATTGTTTCCTAGGATTGCTGCATTTGTGGCAAAACAGGTTAAAGCGGGACTTAATACATAGTCTGTATCAATGTCAAATCCTGGCCAACCATTTGTTTCATCGGCGTTTTGTAATAATCTCAGAGCCAGGGTTAAACCAGATGTCGCGGAATTCAATGTAAGTAAATAAGGATTTCCGATAAAATTTATCAGACTCGCCTCAAAATTTTCGACTTGTTGTCCTTGCGTTATAAAACCAGACATGATTACTTGATTCAATGGATCAATAACATCGTTAGACATAAAAACTTTAAACAGTGGGATTTGTTCGATCATTTTTACAAAATGCCTTGTATGTATTATTTCGGAACTTTATTTTATATAATTTTCACAAAAAGAATATATAGAATATATATTTATTTTTAACAAACCAATGAAAATACAAATATTATATAACAGAAGGTATATTGCATTTGACCTCTATATAAATTCGATTTACCATATTTTTACAAACAATGAATTTTTTAAATCAAAAAACTGTAATGTATCAATTATTCATGATATTTCACTATTTTCACAAGATACGGATTTTCTAATTTTATTTTTAAACGATATTGAAATTGTTTTTAACGCAAATACCAATAAAACGAAAATTATATTCATTCATGCGGATTATATTATAAACCATTCATTGTATGATCAGAATTTAATGAAAGAATATATAAATATAAAAAACCCTGCAAATACTTATATTTGGGAATATAGTATTTTAAATATAGCATTTTATAATGACCATTTTTCAAATAAAAAATGCCACTTCATTCCTTTGGTATATAATCAATTTTTGGAAGATTTATATAAATCACATAAATTACCTGAACTATTATCATTTCATAAAAAGGAAATCGATATTTTATTTTTAGGTAACCAATGCAGTCCAAGAAGAGGAGACTTATTGAATAAATTATCTCAAAAATATAAGGTTGTCGTAAGAAACAATATCAATTCGATCAATGAATACATTCGAATAATTGAAAATAGTAAAATCGTTTTGAACATTTATTCAAAAGAAAATAACAAAATATTTGATTATTATCGTTTCGCACTTTTATATTCGAATCGAATTTTTACTATCAATGAAACAATGACAAATATAGATACCATCATAGAACCCCACTTGGTTGAATTTCAAAATATTATGATTAATATTGATTATGATAAATTAGCGGTTGAAATTGGGGATTATTTGAATAAATCTGAAGAAGAGATTGAAAAAATAACATCGACTACGTATGATATTTTTAAAAAAAATGATATGAATGATTCTATTGTCAAATTTTTTACCGAATTGGATTTATGATTTCTACAATCCAAATGTCAATAGTTATATTTGGTGATATATATTTATTCCCGGAAATAATATAAATGTGAATTTATATTATCAAAAAGAATATATAGCGTGCGAACGTGGCTTAATATATTCATGTCGTCAAATATCGTTTTTATTGCTGAAGAAGGTCATTTTAAAAATTGGTCTGGAAAATCATATTATGATTTAATTACATATGTAAGAGACAAAAATGAAAAATATAATATTCGTATATATTGGACAGACGACAATGTAAATCGCGTTACAAATGAAATTTTACAATTTCAACCATCACTTATCTTTTATTTTGCGACTGGACTTACAGATCCCTATTGGCAAAATATTTTTAATTTGAATATACCTTTTTATACATTGATTCTTGATATGTTTTATTCAACACGTATATGTCTAGAAAATTGTTATAAAAGAGAAAACTTTAAGGGAATCATTCATATCGGAAAATGCCAATCTATAATAGATCGTTATAAAAATGAATTCCCAGATAAACAATTTATATGTCTTGATTCAAGATTTATTAATGTTGATCGATTTAAAGATTATGGTCTTGAAAAAAAATACGATATACTGATTTATGGAACCAGAGAATTTTTTTATCCGTATAAGAAGGAAAATTTAGACTCCATTAATCGTTATATCGAAAAATATGAAAAACATTATCATGTAAAAATAAATGATGACGATCCTATCGAATTTTATCCATTACGAAATAAGCTAGAAAAAATTATAAATAAGTTAAGTGATAGATATAACGTAAAAATAGTGCCAGCTATATGTATTATTGATGCAAATATTGCAAATGAAGATTTGTCAATGTTAATAAACCAATCGTATTTATGTGTAGCATGTCCTACGATTGTCGATCTAATGATGCATAAATATCTTGAAATTTCTGCATCGAATTGTGCCATTTTGGGTAAATGCCCAGGTGAAGAAAAAGAATTATTTGAAGGAAATATTGTGGAAGTCGATGAATTTATGGAAGACGATGAAATTATTCGAATTATTGATGATGCTTTGTCAAATAAAAAGAAATTATTGGAAATGTCTTCGCAATTATATAAGAGGGTTCATGAAGAACATAACTTTAATAGAGCTGTTGAAAATTTTAATCGAATTATAGATTCATTGATTACGAATTTATGATTTCCAGTGTTTTCCGCAATCCAAACAAGTTACGAAAATAGTAGCCGGCTCATCCGCACTACGCGTCTGTAATTCATAATAAGTACAACGTTTCGATCTGCATTTTTTACAGATAAACATATCCGTAGATGCCTGAGTATTGTCCGCATATTTCGATGCATCCCTCTTAATCTTTTTATCTATCAAAACCTTCCAATGTTCCGGTTGAAATTCCTGGTGTGTCATAAATGCAACTGTTTGAGGCGCAATTTCTTTATTTTTTAGTTGTTCTACGATAACCGACCCTGTGGAGGATTTTAGATTTAGATTTATATAAATGGTTCGCAAGCGATCTATATAAATTTGCGCAAAGAGAGGATTCTCCCATTTTTTTACGATTTTTTGTCGGATAGCCTCTTTGATGGCGTAGTTAAAGATTCCCTTTTCCAAATTAATGATTATATTGGGGTCTAGATCTAGATCAAGATCTAAAACCTTCGCCATTTTAGTGCGAATATTTTCGCGAAATTGATCTGGATTTGAAATAGACAGCGTCATAGCCAAGGGTTGATATTGGTGTTTAACGGATTATATTTAGATTGTTTTGTTTTACCATACGGATTCTTTACATCTTTTTCAATTTTATGCAAAATACTCTTCTTCCTGCAATTCGCTCGTGCAGTCTAAAAATGAATCTTGTGATTTTCCATTTGCACTTAAAAATACAGTTTCGGCAACGGCCTTTTTATTTGGCTTTGACGTCGCCTTTAATGCTTTCTTCTTTTCGGTGATTTTCACCCTAGTCTTGGTTTTGGATTTCTTTTTCTTATTACCGCCATCATCGTCGTCATCATCGTCTCCATCATCGTCATCGTCATCCTCATCTTCATCTTCTTCTTCGTCTTCATCCTCATCTTCTTCGTCATCATCTACAATAAACCCGTCTTTAACATATCCTTCTTTAGTTCTTGGTTCTCCGTCAGGATCGTCGTAATCATCATCTTCATCTGTGTCTTCATCGCCAATATCTTCAAACCCACCAAACAATTCTTCGTATATCAAATTCCATTCTTTTGCAGAAAGATCCGATACCCCACCGCCAGGCAATCGATTGATCAAAACACAACTTCCGAAAAAGAGGGTATTATCGATGGGAGGTGGGAAATCGTATTTGTTTTCTTGGCCAGCACGACCTGTTATTTTTCCATAAATATCCACTATATAGGATTTATTTTGGACAACGACCTTCCAAGAAGTATGTTTAGTAAAATCGTCGGCTGTTTTGAAACCCGCTTTTTTGTATAATTGATCTTCACTGAAATCGCGAACAGATAATTCTTTGATTGCACCCGACTTTTCGATAATAATAATATGTGGCATGGTCGAGTATGGTTAAAATTTAGGTAAAATTTTTATATGGTTTCGTTTTAGTATTTTATCGCAGATCCAGTAAAATATTTGTATATTATATAGATAGGTTGATGGTATCTAAGAAAAACAATAGTAAAAAGCGATCCATTTATGAACCCGCGGGTTCTACTAGAGTTAGTAGGCGCAAGATTTATAAATATTATAAGAAATTGATTGGGGGTGCTGGTCCAGATACTACGCCTGGATTTGTATCCGAACCTGTTAAATCTACACCCGATTCAGATCTACTTATGGACTCACCTGAACCTGTACCCGAACCCGATGCAAAACCACTTATGGATGCACCTGAACCCGCATCTGAACCTGTACCCGAATCAGTTATGACTACATCTGAGCCTGTACCTGAACCCACAATTGAGGCATCTGAACCTGTACCTCAACCCACAATTGAGGCATCTGAACCTCCCAAGGATAATTCGATTGTTGGCACGATGATGAATTCGGCCAGTGAATTTGGCAAAAAGGTTTTCGGAACAGGAAGCGATTCAAGTGTTGATCAAACCGATAGTGCTGATCAAACCGATAGTGCTGATCAAACCGATAGTGCTGATCAAACAGATAAAAACGACGAACTATACGAATTAGATCAACCTACACGCTCACCAACAACTATGGATGATGAATCCGCAGAACCTGGACCAGATTGTATGGAACAAGAGCGAGTTATTGCCGAAAAAGAAAAAGTAAATGAATCAAAAGACGCGATCATTGAAGCAAAAGATGCAATTATTGCAGCAAAAGAAGAGGTTATTGCTGAACTTCGAAAGGAAATTGAACTCTTGCAACCGGAAGACAATAAAATATCTCCCGTTATGAATGATTCATCTGAAAGTAGTAGTGATCTATCTCTTCCTTCCATTCCTTCCATTCCTTCTTCCGACAATACTTTTAAACCAGAATCGGAATCCTCGCCCGAATTGAATGCAGATATCTCGGGTGCTACAGACGAAACTCTCGAAAACAACACCCCTATCCCCCCCAAAAATCCCGAAATGGTTGGTGGAAAACGCCGCGGAAAATCTGTGAAAAAACATAGACGCACTATCCGCCGTTCCAAGAAACACCCTAGACACCGTGTCTATTATGGATAAATCCCAAAATCCAAGATAAATTAATATTTTAAAATGACATAAACGCAACTATGTATATCTCTGTATCTAATCGAGATACCCTATAAATGTCACAAAAGATCGCCCCCAGTGAATATGCCGATCTAATGAGTCGGTTCCCCGAATTCGAACTTTCTTATGAAATTATATCCCATAAGAAAGTTGCACCAGAATATGATATATGTTTAGCCATTCCCTATGGAAAAAAGGCGTTTTTATGGATGACGTTTTACCAGGATCGTGACGTCTGTTTTTTATTGGAATTGGGGCGAGATAAAAAAATCGCCCATATTCAGATTATTTCCCATTGTGATATTCCCGTAAAACTCGCCTATGGGACGATTTTATATGGAACGATTTTCGAAGATCCGAGAGGTGAATCTGTCCCCTATTTTGTCATCGAAGATTTCATTTACAGTTGTGGGATTTCTCTGGTAAAACTTCCCTTTTGTGAGAAACTCGGGTTTTTGGAGGAATTTTTCGTCAAATTTTGCGGTGAGGACTCTATGCAATTTATAGACCAAAACGCATTCCGCATCGTTTTGCCAATGATGTTTTCATCGAGTGATGACGCGGAGCCCGTATTATCTTATCCCATCCATCATTTTCAATACAGATCTTTGACACAAATCGTGCCCCATATCAATGTTCCGCCCACCAAGATGGCAGAAATGAGAACCGTCGTTTTGCCTTCGATCTCTACCACCGAACCGAAGGCTGGCATCCAACCACAACAGCAACAGCCCAAATACGATTTTTCAAAGCCGCAATATCGCGAAACCACCTGTTTCGAGGTCCGCGCCGATCCGCAAAACGATATTTATCACCTATACGCTTACGGTGGATCGCAGGGTCCCGCATACTATGGTTTGGCCTATATTCCAAGTTATCGGACCAGCGTTTTTATGAATGGGATTTTTCGTAAGATCAAGGAAAATGAGAATTTGGACGCCATTGAGGAAAGCGATGACGAAGAGGATTTCGAAGATATGTGCGAAGATAAATATGTGGATCTGGACAAACGCGTAATTATGGAATGTACCTTTCATCCGAAATTTAGGCGATGGGTTCCTATCAGGGTAGTAAAGGGTCGAAAAATCGCGCATATTTCGACCTTGGTCGCGACAAGGGGGTCAGACGGAGGGAAAAATAGGGGGAATATATATAATAATGAAAAATTCAACCAAAAGTACAAAGGCGAGAAAAAGTCGTCGTGTAAAAACTAGGAAATCGAGAAACCTCAAGAAAATGCGTGGAGGTATGTTTAGTCTCCGAGGAAGAGTCCCTGTAAAAACCAGCGTTAATCCCACCAGAGTATTAGCAAAATTTACGACTTACGAACACGACGATGAAGAAAAAGGAGGATCTCTTTTTTCCTTTCTTTTTGTCATACTTGTCTTTTTTGTTATATCTCATATGTCTCAAGTGTCTCAAGTGTCTTCTAGAATGATGCCCCTAGATATATTTGCGCGTCATGGTACAAAACATGATTTTGGAGAAATTTCCAAATCCATCAAGGAAAATATGGTCGTTCTCTCCAAGAAACCCGAATTTAGGAATATTCTTGATCAAAAAATCGGCAAAGAACCCGAGGATCTGATAACCACTATTGGACTAGATGAAGAATCGATCAATGTTATTAAAAATGCATATCACAGAGAGTATTTTTCCACGAAAAAGGTTTATTGGGCAGAAGGTCTTAAATACTACAAATTGGGTCCTTCCGATACAATAAAGAAACTTATTGAAAAGGTCTTGGAAGAGGCTACTGCACCCGAAAATAAGGAACAGGTTAAAGCTGCGCTTGATTTAATCGGTATGAAACTTCACGGTGAATATACAGTTCTTCGTACTGGAACGAAAGAAGAATTGGCGGATCAGCAAAAAATGTCTGAATAGAGTAAGGAACAATAAAAATGTCAGCGGTGTCCTTACCCGAAGCATACAATCATTATACAAAACTATCTCTTACAGGAAATATGAGTGATATAACATCTTCTGCTAATAACTCTTTTGCAGGTCGTTTTTCGAATTTACCATCTAGTTTTCGAGGGGGTGGAAAATCAAAAAGACGCCACCATAGATCCAAGAAAAATAATAGATCCAAAAAACATCGAAAACCACAATCCAAGTCCCGTAAATAAATCACGCATCATCTAAGTCCAACTTATCAATTGAAATCAAACACCCCGTCGATTCTGGTTTATCGCCATCAGCAGCGCATTCACCGAGTCCTCCTCCGGGTCCAAAGGTCTTTGGATCAAAGACACGTGTCCAGCTCCGATCCGTATCCCAGTCAATGGACATTCCCCCGTATCGAATACTATCTATTGATCGTATCCGATAATTACATTTCCGGTAAAACGTCTTACGCTGCTTCCATTGATTCTGGAAAATTTCATGGCGATCCACAATATCGACCACAATGGGTCGGTCATGCTTTACTCTCAAAATACGCCCCACCGATTGAGTAATATCGGTTTTCGGTGATGCCATTACCAAGATCGATAGGGTCTTTATATCCAGCGCTTCCGCGGCCATGGCATAGGTCGCCAACACGATTTTTTTCGATTCGGTTTCTTGGAGATCGCGTTGTTTCATCCCCCCTACATAAAATCCTACCGATCCTATATTTCGATGAACAATCGCATCGTGTAAATACGTCAATAATGACCGATTATGACACAAAACCATGATTTGACCCCGTCCCTCACCCGTTTCCTCATTTTCTTGGACAAGATCGCCGATGACGCGAACAATGAAATCGGATCGGGGTCCAAAATCCGACAGTTTCGAAATCATCGTACTATATTTGGGATTTCCGCGAAAATCATAGTCCGTCGTATTGAATTCGGGATCCGTCGAAACATATTCGATGCCACGGACACAAACGGGATCGCCCTGTTTCCGCTGTTCCGAATAGATCTTGGGACCGATGAACATGTAAAGAATCTTGGTCAGTTTATCTTTGCGATCGACTGTAGCCGAGATTCCCAACATATTCGCCGTCGCCACCCGCAAAAGTGTTTTCGAGAATTGTTCGCTCCCGATACGATGGACCTCATCCACAATAGTCAGGCCGAACGAATCGAACACGCCTTCGGGGAATTCGCGATCATATAGTGTCTGTAACATTCCGATGACGATGTCCTTTCCTTCGATGTCCAATATGGGGCCTTGAATTTTACCGATTTTCGCCGCGGGGAGAAATTCGGCCGCGCGTTCAATCCATTGGTTTAGTAGAAATTCTTTATGGACGATAATCAACGTTTTCTTGGCCACGAGGGAAATGATTTTGAGGGCCATGACTGTTTTACCCTGGCCACAGGGGACTTCCAGGATAGCACCATTGCCTTTGACCACACCTACGGAAGCGGTAGAATCGACCGCCGAACAAATCGGTTTCCGAACATGTTTCATATAGATCCCGATAATATTTTCTTGGTAATCACGTAAAGGTTTAACAAATTCGACGGAAATATCTTCGCCACTCTCAATTTCGGATTTAGGTGGAAGTCCATATCGCTGAATTCCGTAGAACCGAGGTAGATACATTTTCTTGGCATTTTCTCTATATACAGGAAATGCGTCGCAATCATTATCAGGTCCGTATTGTGGTCCATTTACTTGGGGTTTCATAAAAAGGTCTATTTTAAGAAATTCTTGGTCATCCTGGGTCAAAACGGATTTAGGGATTGTATAACCCTTTTTCCCCAAATAAGAAGCGCTGGAAACTTGGTTTTGGTATTCGTCTGTCAAGGTTGATGTTTCTGTTTTACTAGATGATGTAGTTTTTCCATTTAGTTGGTTCAGTTTCGGTTTCGATTTCTTGAAACTACGATTGATTATATTTGAATTATTGATCATGGATTTTATGTTTGATGGTTTGAGTATGTGGTATTATATTCAAATGATATTTCTATTTCAATTTTGTTGTTAGTATCTTGGTAAAATATCCTCTCTTATTCTATATTGCATAATAAAATGAAATTCGGTTCATCTGTTCTCAAATCCGCAAAATCCCTAATGAAATCGATTTCTTTGATCGAGATCTTGGTCCTGGTTATTATGGTTGTCTATTTGGTTTTTCCCATTCACACACCCGCCGCCCTAGCTCCCTATGTCGAATCTCCTTTAGGCATGATTTCGATCCTTTTGATAACCATTGGTCTTTTTGTCTATGCGTCCCCCATTTTAGCCGTTTTATACGTTTTTGTGGGATATACTCTTTTACGTCGTAGCGCCGCAGTAAAACCTATCATGAATATTCCGTCCGTTCCTTTGGCCCCTACTCATGTGGAATACGTTCATGAAGAGGTTGTGCAAAACGTGAATATGCCCCCGTTGAGTCCTGATACTTTGGAAGAAGAAGTGGTTGCCAAGATGGCACCCGTCGGTAAGGGTGAGGTTTTTGAGATTGTCACCACATCTTTCAAACCCGTGGCGACAAATGTGAGAGGTGCTGCGCCAGTGTAGGGTGTATCCTTAAGGTACATTCGTTCCACATAAAAACCGATTGGTTTAGCGGTAGGTAGATCTGGCTTTTTTCAATATAACTGTTTTGTTTAGTGATTTATTATATTTTATTCAATGCTATTATGCTAATAAAATAAATTGTTTTATATGCAATTTATTTTATAATGTGGAAACAAAACCAGATCTACCTAATCATAGATTGGTTGGTCTAGAGTAGAGTAAAAAAGTCACATAAATATATTGCTTGGTACTCGTCATTTTAGTCACATAAAAAACTACTACGGTTCAGAACTATATATATAGTATATATATAAGTATTGACTATGGCAGGATTCATACAAAAAATAATACAACTACAACGAAGACAAACATTATTAATAAATAATCTGTATGATAATAGTCAGAATAATATAATTATGAATGGTAATGGTTATACATCAAATGGTAATCCTACTTCAGGTACTGGTAGTAATAATATATCTGTCGGTGAAAGAACCGGGGCCTTATTTAATAATAATAATAATATAGCTTTCGGTACATCATCACTAACTAATAATAGCTATTATTATCAAAATTATCAAAATGATGCAATTAATATGATAGCGATTGGAACCCAAGCAGCATCTTCCATGCGTTTAGGTGGTTATAATGATATAGCCATAGGCGTAAATGCATTAGGAGCTGGAGGACCACATTCCTATCCAGATGGAAGTAATAATATTGCTTTAGGAAGCTACGCACTATATAGAAATAACCGAGGATTTGATAATATTGCTATAGGTTCCAATGCATTATTTGGTAATACAAATGGTACTAATAATATTGCCCTAGGAAATGGTGCTTTGCAAAATAATACAAATTATGTAGCAAATAACTCAGGACATAAAAATATCGCGTTAGGGACGAATGCATTAAATAGTAATACTGATGGAAGTAGTAATATTGCAATTGGCAATAATGCTTTAAATAATAACCTAAATGGTTCCGGTAATATAGGAATAGGTATAAATGCAGGAACTGGTGTAAGTTCTATAGTTGGTGATATAAACTGTAACAATATTGCAATCGGATCTAATTCTTTGACTAGTTTTGGTAATAATAATACATTTATTGGCGTTAATTGTAACCTAGATTTACAGCAGAATAAATTATGGTCTAATGATGGTAATATTATTATAGGAACTGGCGATGGAATATCGAGAATGTCATTTAATGGATTTACCAAATGTTGGAATTTTTCATGCGCTCCACCTCAGCATCATGACTCACCTGGAAGATTGGGAGAATTTTCATATGACAGCAATTATATTTATATATGTTGTTATACAAATGTTAATGTTAATCCAGAAAATTTTACAGTTAGATGGAAGCGTATTCCATTAGCAGATTGGTGATAAAGGTTAAAGTCTATCCGTGTTTTTGTATCCAAATGGATACAAAAATGTGGATTGCCTATATCCTTTTCGTGCATAAATATATTTATGCACGAATAGAGATTAAGGTCTATCCTTAAAATACGGAATTTTCATTATCAAATATGTAAATTATCTACCTTTATAGTAATATATATATATATATATATTGCAATGCCTATTCAATTAAATGTTCAAACCCTAAACAAACTTAATACTCTATTTACTAATAATAATCAAAATATGGCATTCGGAACTAATGCGTTAAAAAAAAATACAAGCGGGTCCAATAATACAGCTTTAGGAACTAATGCGTTACAAAACAATACAAGCGGGTCCAATAATACAGCTTTAGGGTATCAATCATTATATAATAACAACGGAGTTGATAACGTTGCTTTAGGGTCTAATGCATTATATACAAACTCAGATGGATCTAATAATATAGCGTTAGGTTATCAATCATTATATCTTAGTAATTCAGGTAGTGGAAATGTAGGTTTGGGGTATCAAACATTATATAATAATAGGAATGGAAATAATAACATTGCTATAGGAAATCAAGCATTACAAGCAGGTGGAGGCAATAATGGTAATAATATTGCTATAGGTAAGATGGCATTAAATTCAAATTCTAACGGCATACAAAATATTGCTTTAGGATATCAAGCATTAAAAAATAACACGAGTTCATCTAACATAGCATTCGGATTTCAGACATTATTGAAAAATACTACAGGAAATAATAACATCGCTATAGGAAACAATGCTTTAGGGTCAAACACTACCGGAAGTAATAATATTGTAATTGGAAATATTGGAAATAATGCAGAAGGATCTTATATTGTGGTTGGAAATAATAACACAATTATTGGAGCAAATTACTTAACTGATCCTGATATTTCGGGACAAGTAATAATAGGAACCGGTAACAGATTTCGGGGTGCCATCTTTAATGGAAATAATTGGAATTTCGGCACAAGTCCGCCTGCAAGTATTTTTAACTCGCCTGGAAGTGTTGGAGAATTTGCATACGACAATGATAAGATTTATATATGTACATACCATGACGAAAATACGACTACGTGGAAATTTATTCAATTATCCGGAGATGATTTTTAGATATAGTTCTCTGTTAGTTAGGGAAAAACAAAAATGACTTAGAATAATATACACGCCAACTGCATATATTTCTGGATCCTTTTAAGGTCTATCCGTGTTTTGTATCCGCAAACTAAATATATGTATGGACACAAAAATGTGGATTGCCTATATCCTTTTCGTGCATAAATATATTTATGCACGAATAGAGATTAACCTCCCTCTTATAGAAAATAACCTCCCTCTTATATATAAATATTGCAATGTCGTTTCCAATATCTACTAAAACCTACAATAGTATAAATACTCTTGTTAATAGTAAAAATGAAAATATGGCAGTAGGAACTAATGCGTTACAACAAAATACAACTGGGTCCAATAATACAGCTTTAGGATATCAAGCATTACAACAAAATACAACTGGGTCCAATAATACAGCTTTAGGATATCAATCATTATATACAAATACAACTGGGTCCAATAATATCGCATTAGGATATCAATCATTGAATAAGAATCAGGATGGATCTAATAATATAGCGTTAGGTTATCAATCATTATATAATAATTCAGGAAGTGGAAATGTAGGTTTGGGATATCAAGCATTACAAAAAAATAAAACTGGGTCCAATAATATGGCTTTAGGATATCAAGCATTACAACAAAATCAAACTGGGTCCAATAATATCGCTATAGGTAAGATGGCATTAAATTCAAACCCTAACGGCACACAAAATATTGCTTTAGGATATCAAGCATTAAAAAATAGCACTCGTGCGAGTTCATTTAACATAGCTATCGGTTCTCAGGCATTATCAGCAAGTACCACGGGAAATGCTAATATTGCTATAGGAGATAATGCTTTAGGGTCAAACACTACCGGAAGTTATAATGTTGTAATTGGAAATAATACCGGATCTAATATTGTCCATGGGAGCAATAACACAATTATTGGAGCAAATTGCGCAACTAATCCTGATATTTCGGGACAAGTAATAATAGGAACAGGAGATGGTACTACACGCGCGATTTTTAATGGAAATAATTGGATTTTTTCATCAACTCCTCCTGAAAGTCCGAATGCGCCTGGAAATTTAGGAGATTTTGCATATGACACTAACTATATTTATGTATGCGTAGAACAAGGTGGAAATGGTAGTAGTAGTAGTGTGTGGAAACGTGCCCAATTAATACCGCCTCCTCCGAATTAAGGTCTATCCGTGTTTTTGTATCCAAATGGATACAAAAATGTGGATTGCCTATATCCTTTTCGTGCATAAATATATTTATGCACGAATAGAGATTAATATCGCCTCCGAATTATGATTAGGTAGATCTGGTTTTATTTCCACATTATAAAATAAATTACATATAAAACAATTTATTTTATTAGCATAATAGCATTGAATAAAATATAATAAATCACTAAACAAAACAGTTATATTGAAAAAAACTAGATCTACCTACCGCTACATCATATTATTCATTATAATCTACCCCGTCGGGAAAATTGCCCCCCATTTTTTTGACCTGTATAATAACATACGCAATCAAATAAATGAGTCCGAAGCAAAATCCCGCCATCAGTGTTGGACCACTATTTGAATTAGCCGGACCAAATGCACCGACACCGATCAGTAAAATCGCTAATCCTCCAATGATCGCGGAGATTCCCGCATCCATGAAAAACAACGCCTTCTTTTTTTCTTCGTCGTCATCATCACCAAATGCATCAAACAATAATCTCGCCGCCCACCCATAAATGGGTGGAATGGCTAAATAGGCCATTATACAGAAAAACATAAAAACCATGAACAAAATGATGGTTTTGAATGAATTAAACATGCTCGAATCTTGGACAAGGCCACTCGAAAGGGGGAGACTATAGGATGCGACCTCCTCCGAATCGACAGGGACATAATCGCATTCCATCCAAGATCCTTCTGTAATTGGACTTACGACTAAATATTGGGAGGCAGTCGTATCGAAAAGTCCAAGATTGTTTTGTAGGGTGAAAATGACGTTGGACGAAATATAAATGGGTGTGGTGCAAACGATCACGGTGGCTGTGCTCGTATTATATACGATGTATTTCAAACCAGTGGAGGGAGGTAAATTGGCGGTTACGTCCGTGGTCAAATTCACCGTGACATTTTGCTGAGAATTCCCCGATTTGGCCGCTTGAAGTATCTGATCGGTTTGGCTCGAAGATCCCCCTGTAACTGGAACCAATAAATAGCACATATAGATGCCGTTATCTCCATTGGTACTGGTATTATAAATAATGAGTTCGCCTTGGACATCTTGGACGCCATTCACCTGTTGTAGAGGATATTGCGATCCTTGTGCTTGACCGACTATCCACATTTGGCTTGCCTTGAATTCGGTGGTTGTATTGCCATTGGTATAAGTAATATTGGAACTGGATGATGGCTGACACATGGCGGAAATGGAATTGGGATAATTAGCAGTTGAACCATTGAGTTTGATGCCATTTACGGTTAATGATGGATAAGACGCGACGACACTTGTCGAAGTAGATATTGTAATATTTGGGTCGAATGACATCTTTTTTATTTTATACCCGTTTGAAATATGGGTATAAAATTATTAGTGGAAAAACATACGAGGCATTGTATCCTAAATGTTAAGGTCTATCCGTGTTTTTGTATCCGCAAACTAATCTCTATTCGTGCATAAATACATTTATGCACGAAAAGGATATAGGTCTCTCAAAGAGGGTGGGTGTTTTGTATCCATACATATATTTAGTTTGCGGATACAAAAACACGGATAGACCTTAAATATGTGTATGG
>Ga0214923_10002394_pt1 | contig 25050 bp, 30 predicted proteins | sample LL1510_MetaG_FD_177993 | JGI IMG/M metagenome (GOLD analysis project Ga0214923, IMG submission 177993) | Freshwater microbial communities from Lake Lanier, Atlanta, Georgia, United States - LL-1510 | ecosystem: Environmental > Aquatic > Freshwater > Lake | place: USA: Georgia | collected...
CTTGGTGAAGATGAAGGTGAGTAACTAAGTGATGGTGATGGGCTAGGTGAAGATGATGGTCCTGACGCACTTGGTGAAGATGATGGTGATGGGGCAACATATACATAACAATCTATATACTGTTCAAGTGGTTCACAATACATGCTACGCGGTTCATATTGGCTACCCCATTCCTCTAACGGGTAATCTGACCAACCCCGAGATGCACAACAGTTATAAGGAGGTGGAGCAGTGGTAGTGCATTTTTCTAGTTCTCCCTTAATTCCATCAGCGAATTCCCACTGAGTATTGTTCTGAACATATACTTCTCCACTAACTAAGCCAGTTGGAACATTGGCAGGATTAGTAGGATCATACTTCTCACAATTACTTAATTCATAGAAATATAAATCATTTTTCTGATAGAAAACATTGTTGAAATCGTTATCTGCTGCACAATCATCATAGAAAAATTCAGGTAAACATATGGGACATAAATCTATTCCTACTATAACTCCTGCCTGAAACTGATACTTAAATCCGTTTTTAGCATATGTCCCTTCAACTAAATTTTCTGTTTTTTTAGGTATTTCGGTGTACCAGTATTGATCACATTTATATAGTAAAGTACTATTACCATTTTCGCCACAAAATGTATCAAACTCTTCTGATGTACACGGGGCAGGAGTAGTTGTAGTACATCTATCACCATCACCTTGTATAAATCCATTAACAAAATCATATCTATACCCAAATCTAAAACCAGAACCTGTATATGGTACATCCCCATCATAGAATTTCCCACAACAGTAATCTAATGTAAAACCACCTTCTCCGTCTTCGGGGAAACATTCCGAATCAAACCCATACGTGGTACAGGGACAAGGAGTGGTTGTTGGAGGGGGAACGGTAGTTACGGGAATTACTGGAAAATCAATATTTATATATGGTTCTTCTGGTATACAAACTCTGTCCATCCTAGCTAATAGACCATTCCAGAAGGTATATCGAAAGGTGTAATTATACCATGAGCCAGTAACTTTATCCCCATATAGGGTATTATAATGCCACAGTCCTTCCTTACCATCAAAGTAAAATAAATTATCCGGTACTAAATTACATGCAGTTGCAAAATATTGAGTGGAGCCTAACCATATTTTATTTTCACTATATGCAGTATTACATAGACCTGTAATACCCACTTTAAAAGAGGTTCCATGTAGGGACGGGTCAAATGGTGGTAATGTATAGAGATACTCTGTTGCGCTCGCAATAGGCACTCCGTTTTGATACCATTGGTAGTTTAACGATTCGGTTGATCCTCTGGTAGTTACAAATAAATTAGCAGCGGTTCCCACCATTAGAAACCGTTCCTGAACCTCATCCCATATAACAAAAGTTGCACTACATGCAGGACAGTCTTGAACAGTAGATAACCCTAAAATATCGTATTCATTGTTTAATAGTATGGCAGAAGATGGGTATATTGCTGTATCATCGAGAGGTCTAACAGTAAATTTTCTATGCACGCCTCCCATATCGAGATTGATATGTTTACCCACATAATCTTCTAAATCTATGTTAGCACTTATAAAGTTCATGGTATTGCAGTTTCTCCGTATGATGCATTAGGTAATTCACATTCTATCAATTCATATACTGCACGGTATTGACAATTTCTATCTTTATAAATTTTATCAAGGTCAATATAATCATAACATGAATTACAATTGGTTATTTGTGGAACAGATTTTATAATATTTGGCACATATTTCCAAAATTTACCATTTTTTGTAAATGTGAAATGATGTACGAAATTTGTATATATGAGTTTGTTATCAAAACGTGAAATGATGTTTGCAGGTATATCAGTAGGAATACTGATAAGACTTTTGAGTTTTGGTAAGAAAATAGTAAAATATTGATCAAATAGACAATATATTAATTGAATGTCTATGATATTGAAATCTGCAAGAAGAGTAGCAGTGAAAACTCCCTTATTAAAAACTATATCCTCTGATATAAGTTTAATCTTTTCAGGACTATCCAGTATAAAATCTGGCTTTTTCATTCTAACAAAAATAGCATTTATAGCATTTATAACGGTTTTACATTGGTTATCTACTGTTATATAGTCGATGATGTCCTTAATTTTATGGTTATAAGAATTTGCAATACTGGTTAATGAAGTATATGCTAGTTCACTGATAGAATAATTATTCATTATTTTAGGATCATATGTTTTAATTAAAAACTCCAGTCTAACCTGTTGTCCATCAATAAATTTGTCCGCTGGAAAATTAACATCTAACCATTTCTGTGCCTCTATGTAGTTGCCTACCACACTAAATCCTTCACTATATACAATAGTCATAGGTTCTTTCCAGAACTCTTGAGCATTATAAACTATATTTGCCGCATCTGTAAATCTTTGTGCATATACGTTGAGAAATTTAACCTGATTATTCTGTTTTGTTTTTAAATTATTCACAGAATCGGCAAAATTTTGCCATCTATTCATACTTTCCTGTAAAACGCATATACGGTTATTCATTAGATGGAAATTTCTATTCATATCCTCTAATGTATTCCCTATAGGGCTATAATCGTGTAGGTCTAGTAAAGTTGACATCTTAGTTAAAAAGTATAGAATCTTGCTGCCAGATTAAACTGATAGGATCAATAATATATTTAAATCCTACAAATCTATTTAGATATTTATCTGGCACGTCAATGGTGGCAGTAATGCTACCACAATCAACATTTCCATAACTAACATAGGAATACGTTCCTCGTTTAATACAACTACAGAAACATGTAACCCCTACGGTTTTGATACCTTGATTTACAGTTTTGGATAAAAATCTATTGATTTCACTGTATTGTGGGGTGAATATGTATAATTCTTGACCTACGATGAAGTTGAAACAAACCCCGTTGCGAATAGGGAAGTTTTCATTCACCCATGCGGCTATGTTAGCACTCATCTGTTCATTGTTTTCATTTTCAAAAGGAAACGGATAGACTATTGTTATAGGTTTTAACCAGAATGCACTAGATTGTGAAACAGTGGTATAAGTATCCTGCCAACAAGAACTTAGAGTTGATACTGTTTGTTCTGCGCCTGCCCAATCTGCGCTCAACTGTGCAAAGGAATTGTATGCATGATTCCATAAAGTCCGCGCACTAAATTCTAAATTACAGGTTTGTATATCAAGATTTCTGAAATTATATACAATAGACGATAAAGAGTTTCCGATGCTTTCTCCCCATGTAATAGGGATAACATGCTGACACGTCTCATCCATTTTACATAATTGATTATTTAAATAATTCATAATCTTATTTAACAAAGATCAATACAGTTATCAAAGATTTCTCTAGGCTGTTGGCAACAATTATCTTCTAAATCTTCCCATGTTCTTTCGTAACGGGTTCCCGGCATAATCTGATCCCATCTTAGAGGATGAATACATTGAATGGACATTTGTTCCCACACCCAACAAATAGGGAATTGGTTATCAACACCCGGATTCACAAAAGATATGTTGTCCCATGTTATTCCACTAATGAGAGGATTAATTATGGATTGGTTTTTAGTCAATTCTGCCCATGTGAACGGATTTTTCGATTTACTAGTGAATTGTGGAGAGTATATACGATGGTAATCCCATACCCATATAATCTCGGAAGACGTAACGCATTCGACACGAACATCAATCATTTCTCGAACCGCATTGATATTATCACTGATAATATTGAAGTTTCTGTTTATTGTCTCATAGCTTACCACTTCATTCGCTCCTAGAAGCTGTAATGATGTCAATGTAGGAATTTCAGAATTGTTTATCGGGGAGAGGGTTTGTGTAATGAAATTACCGAGAGCATCAACTCTGTAAACAAATTTATCAACTATATCATTTTTTAGATTGCAGATATTGTTTGACATTTTTAGGAAACTATTATTGAATACAATATCAGACACGAACTCATTAGGGATTATTTCACACGCCGACATATCCCATGAAGATACTGAATAATTGTTATTAAACACGGAGAATGTTTGTAGATAGTCAATCATTTTTAATATGATTCCATCACATATAATGTATATTTCTTTATTCTTTATTTTTATAGCATTGATTTGTTTAACAGCTTCAAATGTTTGACTACCTAAAGAAGTACCATTTAGATAATATATATACAGTGTATTGTTCGTATAAGTTAATATTCTATATGATTCATTATCAGGTACCACAAGAGCATCCCCGTCAATGTTCTCCAAAATATTAATTACTTCTAATTTATTATTAAGAACAATGATCTGTTTATTATCGGTTAGGATATATATGTTATCACCGAGGCGATCCATTGCTACAGGTAGGGCATGTATGCCATAATCTGCTAAGATTATGGAGGAAGTCCAGTTGAGATATTTGTTGTATATTTTAATATTTCCGCTGTCCTTATCTACAATATATAGATTACCATCCACATCTAATTTGAAATCTGTTGGATTGTTTAATCTAGTACGGCTATCCTTCTTACCAACACCGCCCCAATAATGAGAGAACTTTACCGCATGATTATCGAAATCTATGTTGAACACGAACACTTTTTTGAGAATGGTGTCGAGTAGGTATAATACATCACCATGAACCAATATCTTATTAGGATTAGTGAATATTTCAGCATTAGGCACACGATAGATGTCGAATATTTCTGTTAGATTTATATCATCGCTGCGGAATGAAATCTTACCATCTGCAAGCAGTATATAATGATCATTGTAGAAACACAAATCCTTAAGATTCTTAAAGGTATAGTTATGGTATTCTGTTTTATATGATTCGTCAAATCTCCATTTAACCACATTACGACGTTCTCCGAACCATCCGATATATTTTTTAGGGAAATCGGGATTGACTATTGTGTAGTTGTCTTTAATAGTTTCGAGATTGGTGAAAATCTTTGACACCTGTTCATTATATACATCTGCAAACTGCCATTCATCTGCATCAATGTGGATATTATTATAAGGTAGAGAAATGTTATCAGGAATATACCGGAATAATTTATCATTATAATCCTCGAAAATATCTCTAACCATTAACAAATCGGTGTAAACTCTTCTAGAAGGCGGATACAAACTGTTGAAACTGGTTACAGACGGGCTGTAATTTCCCGCAGACGGATATATAGCGGTTATTACTCTATTATGAGTAAAGGAATGTATGTTACCAAGTCCATCATCTAACTGGTAGTTATAGTAGAAACATGATTGAGGGAATGCTGTAGATATACTAACTAATTCTCCCGATGATAATAATGATTTATTAACATATATATCTAGTGCAGGATAGTCAAATGCTGAAACATTTATCTGATTAGTTATAAAGGTTTTTGGTATAGGACACATATTAGAATCACTAATGGTGACATATGCTATACCACTAGCATACACATTAAACGATGTGTCTGTATTTTCTTTAATAGATAATACTCTAGTCGGATCAGTAGTAAATCTATCAACATAGTCAATCTTATTACCGTTACCTGCTAAATGTATAGGATATGTAGTTAATCCATCATCCACAACCAAATCATATGTAACATTTCGGATTTGTAGAGGTTCAATTTGTAATATAAAATCTACAAAATCTAGGGGTTTGGCTACATGGAAATGATTACCGTTAGATGATAATGTTGCATTAAAGGTTGGAATATCGACAAATCTTAAATGCTGTTTATATAGCGAACTATCATCTGACGAGACAGAATTGTATATGGTATCACCGTCACCGGGAGAGAAGTAATGGCTATATGCACGGATTTTCAATGGTAATGCAGAGGTTGAAGATATGGTTGCATTGTCTATTGGATAATAGAAGATCGGTGATGTAGAGGACAGACTAGGACCATTTGCTAATTCATATACATAATTTGCAAACCCTTGGGTTGCTGAAATTACAATCGAATTATTGATACATGGTACATTATAGGATGTTAATCCATTGGCAGATAGATAGTAGTTATTAACATTTAACTCTATTTGCGGACTTCCTACATATCGAGGGAAACTGATATAATCAAATGGTTCAATACCTGTTAATAAGAAAACACATGTGTCTTCCATGAAATTATAAGTGTTGAAGTTACCTATATATGGTTTAGCATCATATGCGGTTACGCTGGCACATACTGAACTTATGACAGGAACACTTACCGACAATCCTGAATAACTTATATTGTTTACTGTCCAATTCACAGTACTTGGAACTGCGGAAATTGCATTAATATTAACTGATAATATCGCATTGGCAGATGATGTGAAGAAGGTGTTTCTGAAATCCTTACTATCCACATACACTCCGTTGTCTGCTGAGAGAATTATGGAGAAATTACTAGCAGGGAATTGTCTATATGATAACATTTTATCAGTAACAAGATTATACAATCTATGTGATATGTTACAATTGACATTGAATGGAACTAGAACTGGATCATTGGAAGTTTTTACTGTTTTAAAAGTAGGAGATATTACCGAATAATCAAATGTTGCAGGATATATGACATTTTCGATCATGTCATTTCTGTTATAATCTTTTAAACGGAATTCACCAAAGGAATTATTTAAGGTTTCTTTCCATGATATATTTGCATCTAATGGTACACGATAATTTAGATTATTATATACACAGAATGCAGTCATCGGTGTAGTGTTAATATAAGCATTATCATCTATGTCATTTTTAATAATAAGATTGACATTTTTCCATATAGAAGATGCAGTAGGATACCATGTAACGGAACCCGATAAATCATATTCTTCAGAATATAGTGTGATAGTGGTTTTATCTACTCCCAAATTACCAACATATGCATCTAATGCTCCTGCGCCTACTAAGGTATTTGGCTCGATTCCGATAAATTGAAATGGGGGGGTTTTAATGGAAACAACTTTCCATGCACCCTGCCACCCTGCACCTACTCCCGGTTCATATCCATAAGAATAGTGATTATTAATACATACATAGTTAACTCCACGGTTAGATAATGCTGTCCCTGCATATATTATTCGGACAGGTAATACATTCCATGAGGGGGACATTACATCAGTATATGGAATAACTGGTAATTTCCAAACATTTCTCCATCCTGCTGCCACTCCCGGTTCATATCCATAAGAGTAGTGAGCATTTATAGATTCATATACACGCCCCTCATAAGATGCTTGTGTTCCTACATAGTATATTCCATAAGAAGGTTTCCATCTTGGTACATATAATGTAGCATCGGGGGTATAATTGACATAATCTTTAAATGATGAAAATGTGATATTTTCTGGAGGAAATGCGCTCCATTTGATCTGTGCATTCGGATCATAATTAGGGAACATTGTAACATTCAAGAATATTTTTGTATCAGATAATGCAGAAATTGCAAAATTCATAGATGCAAGATTTTTATTTAAAATAAAAGTATATTGATCCGAATAATGATAAGACCCTGTAAAAGTACTAGTTTCAAAAACTACTGTATGGTTATTTGCAACATTATTATTAAAGAATCGAATATTGCTATTAATAGGGAACCAATCTCCTGCTTTATATAATTCATCTGTTGCTACATTTCTAGCACTCAAGGTAGGGTCACTGGATAATTCTGTAAATTTGGCACGAATTTTGTCCCGTCCTTCTGATATAGCAAACTTACTTTGATAATAATTATCCATCATACATGCAGAGAACTGCACCGACGATAAAGCTTTGTTGATTAAATCAAATTTAGGATAGAAACTTAAGCTGTAACCGGGGTAAGTTACATTAGGAAGTAAACCAGTAGAGGAGGTAGTGAAGTCAAATGTGGAAAAATATATACTTTCTGCCGAACTCAATTGATACACACTTGGAGATAGGTTTGTTATAGAAAATTTACTTGGGTTTAGAGCAGGCGGGCGTGTTTGGTAGGTAACATGTATAGGAGTATTTCTAGGGATAAACACATTATTATCTAAGTCCAGATAAACTAGTCCAGTTGCATAATTAATATTGCTGCTACTGTTGACATATGGATATGTCACATTATAGTTTTCCAACTCTCGTCCTGCTAACTTGGTATTATCACTATCTTTACCCCATACAGTATAGTCATATGTTAATTGGGGAATATAATCAATGATATTGGCAGTGTTCTGATATAACTGATAAAATTGACTATATGAATACCCTAAATGCGGGTCAACAAAATTTGACCAACGATATAGTAAATTATACCGTAATGCTTGTAGATACGTTAGAAAGCTTGGTGGGGACAATGATAATGCCGTAACGGTTTTAAATGATATAGATAAGGACTCTGGTATGATATTGCTGTCCAATTGAAATTGAAGACTGTCAGTGGGGTTCTGAATATAATATGATACGAAATCTTTCTTAAGAACTGAGAAATATGCAGAAGTACAGATTATTTGACAGTTATATGCACTAGGAGGTTGTAAAGTAGGATTTAGGTTGTTTTGACGAAATTCATTCTTCGACATTAAATCATTTTCCAAATAAGGCGCAATAAGTCCCGAACTTACATTAATGATATTAGTGCTTATGGTTTCTATGGCTGGATATGCATGGGTGGGAAATATAGTAAATGCAGAAGTTCCTGCGGAAAATGACCCATATAAATAATGATTTGAAGCAGAAACGGTCCATGTTGCCGGAAAATTATCAGGTAATGTCACATAACAAGATGGAGTAGTGAATGTAGAATAAGGAGGATTAACACTTCTAAGACCATAATTTCCCGTTGTTTTGAACCTATCAACTCCTAAATTATAGATACTATCATAGAAATAAATCCCTAAACGTTCTTTGGTGGCTGCTACATCAATCGGATTCAACGAAACTTGAATAATTTCGTTGGGAAAGTTACTTAATGCCGAAATACTGTTAATAATCATCTGTTAATCTTATTATTTATTGCTTCGATAGATAGGTTGTGGTATAATAATCCATGTTCTGGATCGTAATTTATATTATATACTCATTAGGCGGGTTTTTCTTTATGTATGATTATTACCATAAATGTGCCATAGGAAATGTTATTCCATTTAATCAATCACTTGTTAAGTTTATAAGTGCATCATTATTATTAGGATTAATTACTACAATAATATTATTATATACTATTTTTTCGGTGTTATGGGATTCTCTCAAAGATAGTTGTAAAAAAGATTGACATGGCTTCGTATATGAGTTATAATAACAATGTTGAGAGAAATTTAAGAGTTTTCGATTCGAACGTTTGGCTAAATCATATTAGATTGAGGATAAACTACAGATGAACGCCGCTTAAAGTTTTTAAAATAAAACGCTGAAAATTAATAGTAAGAATCCGAGTAATAGTTTAAAATAAAATAGTATTAAGAAACCTCCTTTCCTATCTTAATAAAGATTCTGGTAAATCCAGATTACTCAAAAATTTAGTAAATATAAAATAACAGGTAAGTGGTCTAGTGACCATCGACGGCTCATAACCCTCGGAGCGTGGTGCGAATCCCGGCCTGTAACCAATTTAAATCGCGGTGTGTCAGAAGTCTGGTATCTGGAGAGTCTCATAAGCTCTTGGCTAAGTCCCTCAGAGGTTCAAATCCTCTCACTGCATCCATTTCAATAATGCTTCTTGGCTGGTAGTGGCTATCAGGTCTGTTTCATAAGCAGATTAAATCGGTTTCGAGTACCGGACGAAGCACCAGTATTTAAATAAATTATAAAATAAAAAAATGCAATTTGTTACATTATATGCTCGCACTAGCACAGGTGCCGTCCAGCAATGGACAATTACCGTAGAAGATAATTATTATACTACTACCTACGGTCAAAAAGACGGAAAGTTAGTAACCACCTTACCCACCTATTGTACAGGTAAAAATATTGGTAAGAAAAATGAAACCTCTCCCCAAGATCAAGCAATTAAGGAAGCAGAAGCTATTTTTGTAAAAAAACTTAAAGAAGGTTATAAAGAAGATGTTGCCGGTATTGACGAAATTACCTTTTTCCAACCACAATTAGCGAAATCTTTTATCAAATATATTGATCGAGTGGTTTATCCATTAGGTGTAGAGGATAAGTTGAATGGTGTCAGATGTGTAATTAATCGAAAAGGTGCATTTTCTCGAACAGGTGAAGAATTTCATTGTCTTGACCATATTAAAGAAGAATTATTGCCACTTTTTGAACAAAATTCTGAACTAGTACTGGATGGGGAATTGTTTAACCCTTTATATAGAAATGAACTTAGTAAGATTACATCTTTGGTTAGTGTTAATAGAAAAGCTAAAGATGTAACTGATGAAGATCGTCAAAAAGCAAAAGATATTGTGCAATTTCATTCATATGATGGGATGTTCTATACCTTACAAGATGCGGAAACAGGGCCAGTAAACATTGATAATGATTCGTCTTTAATTTATAGAAAAGCAGGATTGAAAAGATTAGTGGCAAATTTAACATATGTAAAATATCACGATTATGATGTTGTTCATTCTTATGAAGAAATTGATGCATTGATGCAAATTGTTAAGGCTGAAAATCGAGAAGGATTGGTTATTAAAGTATTAAATGCGCCTTATCTAAATAAGCGTTCGTCTAATATGCTTAAACTTAAAGTCTTCATGGACGAAGAATTTGAAGTTGTTGACTTCTTAGAAGGAACGGGTAATTGGGCAGGTAAAGTTAAAAAAGTGGTATGCAAACTCAATGTTCCTGCCACTAATGGAAAAACCACCTTTGAATCAAATATCCGTGGTTCTATGCCAGAACTAGAAGAGTTATGGAATACCCGTGCTCAACATATTGGTAAGAAGGTTACGGTTGACTTTCAAGAGTATAGCCCATATGGTATCCCCTTAATTCCTTATTGTTATGCAATGTTCCGTGATTATGAATGATGTAGTCCCTATTACTGGAAAAGTTTTGGTTGATTTTGTAATCAACCAAAATTCAAAAAGAATTAGACAAACCTCTGTTGATTTTTATCGAAATGCCACCGAATTGAAAGATTTTGTGGCATTTGGTATATATAATGAAAAAGAATTGATTGGGGTAACAGCAGGGGCATTTACCAATCAATTCGGCATCACATTAGTTGATGAAGCATTTAGGAATCAAGGACTAGGAACTTTTTTATTACGGAACAAGATTGATCATTTTAGAAACAAAGGTTTACAATATAAAACATTGGTGGCAGAAGATAATCATCAAAGTAAAAGAATGTGTGACAAAACACAGTTGACATTGATAGATATTACAGAAAGATCACGTTCTTCGGGAAAATATAATATCTATCATTATGTTGATATTCTTCTATAAAAATAGTTTGAAGTTTGGCGATTCTGTGGTAATATAAGATATGTTCAATAATATTAAACAGTTTTTTAAACGGTCTATAGTACCGCCACCTTTAAAAGAACCTTCTTTACAAGATAAAGTTTTCCAACGTGTTATGGATGATTTACGTAAATATCCTGCTCAGGAATGGAAGAGAGTTAGGATGACAATTGATCAATGGGAGCATCCTAATGTTCCATATATAATCAGGCGTGAAAGCCATAGATATATGGAACCTGTTGATGTTCCTTATGATTTTTTAACCGCTAATCAACAAATGCGCCTTGCTGCTTTATGGAATAAACAACAGAGTAATTTCGATACCCGAGTTGAACAAGAACAATTCAATAAATTTCTTACAAACACCGGATTGAACTGATACTATCTTATATGAATATCTTTGTGATTGGAGAAAATAGCTGTCCTATACTTTCTGCTAAAGAGTTATGCAATCGGCATAGCTCCCGAATGCCCTTAGAGACTATGGGAATGTTGATGTTTGCTTTCCCAGAAGGTTCAACACCATCCCCTAATCCATATACTAACAGACACTACTCACACCCCGCAAGTATCTGGTTAAGAGACTCTAAGGATAATTTCGAATGGGGATTAATTCATGGGTTAGCCCAATGCGAAGAATATACTAGACGATATAAACGAGAACATGATTCTCAAAAACATATCGAATGGGCAGAACAAAATTATCATTATTTAACTTTCGAGAAAATCGGATTGACCCCTTTTGCGCGGTGTTTCGGTCCTTTTAAACAGGAATTAGATAATACTGAATCGGATACATTACAGGCATACCGTAAATTTTATTGGCTTGATAAAAATAATTTTGCCAAATGGCCTAGTAAACAAATGATCCCTGATTGGTGGCAAGAAACCTCAGATATATTTGTTGACAAAACTTTTAAAGATGGTATCTACACTAAACGATAATAACTAATATGGGATTTATGGCAGAACGAACAGAGGATAGGCGACCTATCCCAGCATGGGAGCCTACTATTTTATTCACAGAAGAAGAAGTGGAATCAGTGGATTGGGAAAAAGTTTTTAAAGAATGGATGATGAACGATGATGAAGAAACCGAAAATAAACACGATACGTTACTATGATTGGGATTTAGCATGGGATTATATTAAAGAAAAATATAATTTCAAATGTGAAAAACTTTGGAACCATATATGCGATACCCATGAAATATATAATGGTAAGATTTTTACCTTATCTAATTGGGAATTAATTCATAATAATGGACAATTTGCTTATACTGTTCCTGAATGGTATCAACCTATCCTAAAAGCATTCGTAGATGAATTTGGAGAAATTGATACACGATGTCTTACAGAAGGAACAAAAACCGTCAATTTTCGATATTCGTGGTAAAAAGACTTGACTGAACCTTTTTTGTATGTTATTGTAGAAACGTAACATTTAAACAATAAATAGAATATAGAACAACATGTCCTCGCAAAATACAATATCAAAACAACGTAGTAGCTTAAGAAGCTATCCGTTGTCCCATACCCTCCAAGGGAATTGGGTTAATGGTAGTATTTGCGAGGTCGCTAAACCCGATTTTCGCAACTAGCACCAGAAAGTACTTGATCAAAAGAGACTTCGGTGTTAGAATAGAGAAACGAAAGGGTTTTCATGGTTCACCGAAAGACAAGTAACCTAGCGAGCGAGACACTGATAATACAGTGTGAACGAGGACGAGACTAAAAATCTGGTGAAAATAAAAGCAATAATATTGCCTATTAGCATTTTGCGATGCGCTCCCACCGGAGAGAGGTCTGTCAATTCAGACATAGGCAATTCAATTTTAAGAAAAATCCCAAGTAGCTCAGCGATAGTAGCGGATGACTGTTAATCATCAGGTCGTAGGTTTGATCCCTACCTTGGGAGCCAATTATGAAAGTTAAAGTAGCAACAGCAGCAGAAATGCGACAAATTCGTCTTGACTCCGCAAAAAAAGCGGCTATAATGAGCGAAGAAGAGTTAGAAAACGATTTAAAATCCAAAGGGTTTACAAAAATAGACCATTTACATTGGATTAAAAAATAATTAAAATCCCGTCGGGCTGGCAAGTGTTAAGCGGTACCCTGTTAAGGTATTTAAGTATGGAGCGTTACCATGGACGGGAGCCAGTTTAGAGTTAGATAGGTAAATGCGTGAGTGGTTGAAACGGATAGTCTCCAAAACTATTGATGAAAGTCCGCGTGGGTTCAAATCCTTATAATGTTTTGGACACTTTATATCCGAAGTTTTCTAGCACTTTTTGACAGTGAATTAGATATTCATCTAATGACATATCAGATTTGGAGCGATTAGCAATATCAGTGCATACGCCTAAATTTTCAAGAGAGTTTGTTCCGCCCCTGGAAACAGGGATGATATGATCAAGGGATATTCCTCTTGCTTGATTTAAATCAAGCAAATCACCTGTTAAATAACATTTCGGATTATTTTGTATTAATTGATATACATCCTGCCAAGAAAAATTCATTAATTGTGAATCATATGGAATTTTTCTCCCATTACCAATATTATTTTGGCTATGTTGGAATCCCTCAGTTTTAACTTTTAAACGATTTTTGAAATTGGACACTTTCACAATTAAAGGATTGTCAATTTTAAGTTGTTTAAAACGGTTTATAACTTTTTCTTTTCCAGAAGGAGCACAATAGTAATTAATAAGTGATTTGGAACAATTTAGTAGTTGACATATCTCCTGATATGATTTACCTTCTTCTCGTAGTTTTAAAATTTTAGTTTTCATAGTTCAAATGTATTTATATAGATTCGAACAACAAATCAATAGGATAGTAGCCTAAAAGTGAGGCAGCGGATTCCAAACCCGTACGAAGTGGGAGCGTTACCTACCTATCCTGCCACAGAGACGTTAGAAAGGGTACCTGAAAAGGTAACGGGCAGAAATCCTTTATTAAAAGAAAGTTGGCTTAGAGGCAGCCATCTTATAATGAGTGAGACGAAGTACTGGCAACCGCGAAATGCTATCTTGATATGGTAAGAGTATGTGATAGTGATGTGGGTACAGATAAATATGGAAAGTAAAAAGGCACCCCGTAAATGGTAAGGCTTAATTTCTCTTTGGCGTAGCAGCACACTTTTAATATTTTATGCGGATGTGACAGAACGGTTATGTAGCGGCCTTTTAAGCCGCGCTGGTAACAGCTACGTGGGTTCGATTCCCACCGTCCGCACCAATTTATTATGAAATATTATGAAACAGTAACAGCACAGAAGATTAAACCTTCGGAAGAATATATAAATTATTTGCAAGAAGCATTAGTATATGCTATAGCACATGGTTTTAAAGTAAAAGTTTTTAATACTAAAGGAGAATTGATTGCCCTTCAAGGGTAGATTTTGAGATAGAAAAACGTCCATTGGCGGAGTGACTCAACGCGCATGTTTTGGGAACATGTATTCACAGGTTTGAATCCTGTATGGGCGACCAATTAGTTAGATAAGCGGGATTATTTTAATGGTAAAATATCTTCCTTCCAAGTCTGATATTTCGTGATAAATACTATTGGAATGGTAGATTATACAAAAAGATTAATAGGTAGTAAATTTGGAAAGCTTGAAGTAATTGATTTTTCAGGTTATTCTAAAGGAAATAAAACTCGTTGGTTATGTAAATGTGAATGCGGTAATACAAAAATAGTTAGAAACGATTGTTTACAATCATTAGCTACACAGAGTTGTGGATGTATAAATAAACAAATTGGTTCGGATAGTAAATCATATAAAGGGTATGAAGATTTAGCACTATACTTCTTCAATAGTATGAAGAATGGTGCTATTCGGAGAAATCTAGAATTTTCAATTACGATTGAGGATGCGTGGAATTTGTTTCTGAAACAGAATAAAAAATGTATATATAGCGGATGGGATTTACTTCTTCCGAGTTCTAAAAAATTAGAAAAAACTGCATCATTAGATAGAATTGATTCAAGTAAAGGATATACAGTAGATAATATTCAATGGGTACATAAAGATATTAATGTAATGAAGATGAATTACTCACATGAGTATTTTATGAAGATAGTTCAAGCAATAGCTAAAAATAATGCGGTATAGGTGTAGTTGGCGGCACGTCGCACTTCCAATGCGAAAGATTAGTCGGTTCAAACCCGACATACCGCACCAATATGGAATACACCAAAAATAATAGGGAAAAGAAATTAACTGCAAAGAAAGAGAAATTTTGGTGTAGATGTGATTTGGCGCATATTGGTCAATACGGTAAATGCCCTGTATGTGGTAGAAAATCAGAAAAAAGAAAGTTGAAAAATTATTAAATGCTCCAATAATTCAATTGGTAGAAATTTCGCCCGATTAGCGAAAAGTTGAGGGTTCGAATCCTTCTTGGAGTACCAGTTTAAAATAAATGAAACAATTATATCTAATAACATCGGAAGGTGATAGACACGAAGATCATATTCCTCTTGGATTTTTTGATTATGACGAATTACAAATAAAATTTGACCTAGTTGAAACCGAAGAAGAAATTAGTCAGGTTTATAGATGGAAGAAGTGTCTCAATATATATGATGAGCCTTACTATGTAATTCCTGTTAAAGGAAACCGCTGGATACCACAAACATAAATTATATTGCCCCATGGTGTAATGGTTAGCACCGGAGATTTTGAATCTCCTAGTCAAGGTTCGAGTCCTTGTGGGGCAACCAAAATAAACAATTTATAGTTAAATTGCCCATTAGCATAGAAGCAATGCAGACGCCTTTGAAGCGTAAAACGAGGGAGAGTTACCTTCATGGGCTACCATTATACTCCATTAGCACAGAATCAATGCACTCGACTCTGAACCGAGATAAGATGGCGAGATACCATCATGGAGTACCAAATGAATACCACATATATTATAGAATACAATAGAGGATTAATTCAAGATGTTATAGGGAGGAAGTTTCTATATAAACCAATTTATAGTTCTTCTCGAAAAGAGTTTGAGAAAGAGCTAGACAAAAGAGAAGAAGCAGAGTATCTTGAACGAGTATATGGAGTAACAAATAAATTTAAAATCTCTTCGTAACCTAACGGGCTAAGGTTCGGCTCTGTGAAAGCCGCTAAGAGAGTTCAAGTCTCTCCGAGGGAACCAATTTATGAAAAAGAATAAAAAAAGATTTTGGTTTCATTATAATAAGCCTTATTCCCAAAAGTATAAGGTAAACAAATGGAGCGTTCATTATGATAAAGTTTGTCACATTGTTGACTCAATTGAGTGTCATGTTTCAACCTTTAGCAGAGAAAGAAAACACCAACCTAGAGTTGTGATGGTAGGAGACTGCGCTTCTTTTGAAGTTGAAGATGGTAAAGCAGTGATAAGATAAGTTTAAATGGGTGTGTATCTCCTCTCGCTTCTAACGAGTAGAAAGAGTAATGGATTAACATGGGGGTTCGAATCCCTTCTAGCCCACCAATAAAGTAATGGTTCAAATCAAAAATGCGCTTGATGCTACAGTAGATCGGCACCCGACTTTTAATCGGATATGATGAGGTTGCAACTACCTCCGAGCGCACCAATTTAGTTAGATGGAGTCTATAGTTCAAAAGTAAGAATCCCGCACTGTGAATGCGGATATTCGGGAGCGTTACCCGATAGACTCCCCAATTTTAGAATAAAATATTATTACGTTTACAGAAATTTCGGACAGCATTGTCACTGACATTTAAGTCTTGTGCAATACTTACAAAAGTTTTTGTTTTAAGCATATCAGTCATATCTTGAATAGAAGGCCAAATAATTTTAGGTTGATAACTAGGAATACATTTTTTACACATCCGACCTTTGTTTTTCACTTCTTCTAAATTACATTTAATACATTTAAATGATGGTTGTTCTTTTATGCGATTTTTTGTTCCGAATGTAGAAGTTTGACTATGGCAATTAGGACATAAAAATCTTAAATTTGATAGTTCGTTATTAAACGGGTTTCCATCTATATGATCTAATTGTAAGGTTAATACTTTATTATTCCATTCAGGAGATAAATTACATTCTTGACATTTATGTTCAAGAATATTAAATTTTAACAAATAATGTCTAATTTTTTTAGATGTGTTTAATTTTTTTAAATATTTTTCAATAAAATCATTTTTAGTTAGTGGAATGAATTGACCCTCTTTTTTATGTTTGATATAATGATCAATATTAAAATTGTTTTCTTTCACAATTTTATGAAAGGTTTTATATTTTCCTCCTTTAGGACTTAGATTGAATTTCTGTAGAAATTCTGATATTGAATTTGTTTCTTGTATAGTGGTTTGAAAAAGATTAAGAGGAATATTTCGAAGTCTCATATTAGTATATTTACTCTCAAAGAGACTTCGAAATGAGAAATTAATAAATTTAATTCTTGACTAATGTGTAAAATGTGTTAAGATTAAACAAGTAAATGACGGTGCAGAGAAGAGTGGTTGTATCTCGACAGTCTTTCAAACTGTAGTTTGTGGGTTCGACGCCCATCACCGTTGCCATTTTAGAAAGTCATTGACAGTGATAAGTAAGTGTGTTAGTATAAAGAGTAATTTAATTGGAGTTGAAGTCAAACAGCATTGACGCTACCCTGTCACGGTAGAGATAAAGTCGGGGCGGCACCGATCAACTTCGCCATAACTTAAACAATGTTAAACTGGATGAATAATCCTTTCAAGGCTGGGCTTGCTATCCACAGAGGAGATAGTAATTTTTTAAGTTATAATAAGGGAAAATATCCGCACACTGGACTGTAAATCCGGGGCTACCTAGTGCGGTGGTCAAGCAACTAGTTCGATTCTAGATTTTCCCACAGTATATACAACAATAAGTTGACCTATGTGCCCTCTAATGGTATATTTCAATTTAAAACAATGAACAAATTTAAACATTTAGTATATGATGGGTATCTTGACGAATTAGATGTTCCGGTCAAGAATGACTTATCTTGGCCTTGGACTCCAATTCCTGAATGTCCTTCAACAATAGACCCTGATGTTACAGTAGAGGATATTGTTGAGGTTCTAGAGGAATATTTTAAGAAACAACGTATTCAATATGATTTATATAAGGATTCATTAATACAAAATATATGATAGATAATTCAGTTATAGGTTTTTCTAAATTCTTTAATAAAGAAGCAGGTCGAATTCATTATGGATGTAGAGGAATTGGATCGAAATACGATGAATTCTATGATTGGTTGAAAACCAAATCATATAAAACTACTTCCCGCGATTGGCCTTGGCATTATTTTAGATTTGAAAAAAGTGAAGATGCAGACGAGTTTGAGAAAAGATATTCACATGAATATTTTGACGACTCTACAAAAAAAGATTAATAAATTGGGGCGTTAGTATAGTTATAAAATATGGGTTAGTAGCTTAATTGATAAAGCATTCGCCTTGCACGCGAACGAGTGAGAGTTTGAGTCTCTTCTAATCCACCAGATAGGTGCATTGATATTTACTCCACCGAAGAGTAAATACTGTAATGGTGAAAATAGTAGAAATAATATGTCCGATATGTGACAAAATCGCTTCGAAGGAAAAGAAAGAAGTTACTAGGCAAACAAAAAAGGGTAATCCTATTTTCTGTTCTAAGGAATGCGCTCGGATAAACTGTTCTAGAAAAAAGACCATACATTCTGAAATAGTTAAAAACTGTCCAATATGTTCAAAGGCTTTTACTAGCACTACACATAAACGAGCGAGAATTTGTTGCTCAAATCAATGTGCTAATCAATATGGGCATACATCCTCTAGTAGAGAACAAGTATCTAAATCTTTAAGAGATTTTTATCAGAAAAATACCCATCCAATGCTAGGGAAGAAATATCCATTTAAACCTCGTCCATATCAACGTTCAGATGGGTTTAAAGTGATAAGAACGTGTACTTTCTGTGAAAAAGATTTCGAGCATCCGACAAGGACAACATGTTCAAAAGAATGTCATCATAACAGATTATCTGATAAGTGTGGTGGTGAAACCAATTATAAGAAGTTTCAATATAAAGAAATTTGGATGGATTCTTCTTGGGAAGTTGATCTAGCTAAATGGTTTGATGAAAATCAGATTGAATGGATTAGGGATAAGAAGATAAATTTTGTTTGGATTGATACTAATCAAGTTTCTCATAGATATTATCCTGATTTTTATCTTCCAAAATATAATGTTTATATAGACCCGAAGAATAAATTTTTACAAGAAAAGGATAAAGAAAAGCTTGATTATGTTAGAGAACATGATAAAGTAATGTTGTTAACGGGTTTTATAGAAGATATAAAACAAGAGTTAAAAAAATTTAGATAGTAAAAAATGCTCCTATAGCCCAACGGCAGCAGGCGAGGCACTTAAAATGCCTAAAGTGTCGGTTCGAATCCGACTAGGAGTACCAGTAATTTCTGCCCCTGAATAAGGCTAGGTATAGAGCGAAATTGGCTTTATTCCGAAAAGGAGAGAGACAAAAGTATCAATCGGTTCAATTCCTACTCTGGTGAGGATTGATGCTAATGGAACGTTCGTGAAATCCTCTGAATAAAATTTTAAATAAACAACAATGCGGATGCATTACAGATAATTTATAAATGCTAGTGTGGCGAAACTGGTTGAAACGCATGGGTCTTAGAAGCCCACACCCAAGAGGTTAAACATTGTGGGTTCGAATCCCACCACTAGCACCATTTTAAACGCTGCTTAACTGAGATGGATTAGTGTGCGCCTGAAAAGTGCAATAGGTCGGATCGTTACCGACAGCAGCGACCAAATTTAAAAAGTATGAAACCATTAAGAGCATTATAGCGTTGACTGCCAACTATTTCTATGGTATCATATGGGATGAAACAAGAAATTTTAAAGTTGAATGCAAATTTTTCGCCAATCGGAACAACGGATTGGAAAAAATCCATGATAGATATCGTATCTGGTGCAGCATATCCAGTTGACGTAACTTATTACCAGAATAAACAGGGTGAGGTTGATCTTGAAAAAGTTGAATCACTTAATGTGATTAAAGGTTTTGAAGAATGGTTTGAATTACCTGTTCGTCCCTATGACGATTTTGCTAATTCTCCTAATCGAAGAGTTCGTATTCCGCCAGTGGTGGTATGTGCTCGCTTTGATAAAATCTTCCATAAGAAAGTAATTTTCCCTACTAAGAATAACATCTGGAAAAGAGATAATTACACTTGTGCATACACGGGTAAGAAATTACATCGGGATGAATTATCAGTAGATCATATCATTCCTAAGAGCCGTGGGGGTGGTAACACTTGGACTAACTTGATTACTTGTGAAAAGGCTACTAATGTCTTAAAGGCAGATAGAACTCCAAGAGAAGCAGGTATGAGATTGTTATTCAAACCCGTACGTCCTGAAAATGGAATGATCTTTGATACTATTCGTGAAGAATGGAATATGTTCCTAGATGTAGAAAAATATAAATAAACCTTTTTAAATGAAGTCGTTTCAATGGAAGACCGTCTCAAGTGGACGATGCGAGTTTAGAATCTCGCCTTCAATTTAAAATTATGCGGAATTAGTTTAGTGGTAGAACACTACTTTGACATGGTAGATAGAACAGTTCGATTCTGTTATTCCGCACCATTTAATGGGTATGTATAGACTCTCCTTGCGAAGGAGTTGAAATCTTAATTGGATACATGCAGGTTCGAATCCTGTCTTGCCCACCATTTTAAATACCTTGGTAGCGGAACTGTCTTCGAAACAGTGCATAACCCGTAACGGACGCATGCAGGTTCAATTCCTGTTCAAGGTACCATTTTATATAATGAAAACTCCAACAAAAAAACAAAGATTAGATTATATCAAATTTTTGGAAAAGAGACTAGCAAGTAAAAATTTCAAATCGAATGTTTCAGAAGAAGAATATATGAAAACGAAACAAAAGCTTGACAATGAACGATTAAAGGTTAAACTGATGTAGTTGGATTATTTTTGATCCAAAAACCTTTAGGTTTTAAAGGAATATTATGTTTATTACAAAATTTTCTAATACCATTGTCTGATACATGTAATATTTTACTTAATTCTGTAAGTGGATGAGAATTAACCAAATTAGTTAATTCTTCAACAGAAGGCCAATCTATTTTAGATTTATAAATTCTTTGTTTTTTATTTTTAGATTTTTTAATATTTTTTGAACCATATGTCGGTGTTTGTGAATGACAATTAGGACATAAGAATCTTAAATTTTCTAAAAGATTATTGGAAGAATTTCCATCTATATGATCAAGTTGTAGCGTTAATGGCTTATCTAAATGTATACCTGTATTATTACAGATATAACAAACATAAGGAATAAGATTATACTTAAATATTTTTTCTCTTAACATAGTACCTGATGCAGGATGCCCATGTTTACAAAAAACTTGTTCGATAGGAATTTCTTGTAATTTATTTTTATTGATCCGTAAATTTTTTAATTTTTCATGTCTATTAAAATTAAGCTTTGATTGATCAATATTAAGTATCTTAGCTATATATGATAATTCTCTCAGTCTCCAAGAACATTTATGAATTTTTAATTTTTGAAGGATTTCATTCTTTGAAGAAGAAGTATCAAAAAGTTCTTGCAATTGTTGAGTAGATAATGTAAGTTCAAGTCGGTTAGTATCCATTACTACTATTTATAGTTCGATTTATGTCTGTGTGACCCGAAAGGTTAGGGTACGGTCTGCAAAACCGTTTTATGTTGGTTCGATTCCAATCACAGACTCCATTTAGTAGAGTTCGATTCTCTATGTGCGCTCCAAATAAGTGTTGACAAACACTTTCAATATGGTAGAGTATTTCATATGAAAAATAAAAAATTACCATCAACTTTCTCCCCTTACTGTCCTCCTCATTTTTATAGCAAAGAACCTGTCGAAAATAAAGAACAGTTAATTTTAGAAAGTGTTAAAAGATGGAGCGATGGCGAGATTGTGGAAGAAACTGCCACACATAAAACAATTGTTCACTTGGAAAGTAGTTACGAAGGTTGTTATTATGAATCGGATACTCCTAGTATAGAGTGTGAGTTTCGTACATATAAGAAAGAAATTACCCCAAATAAAATCTTCAATAAAGAATTGGCAGCATTTAAGCAGGCAAAAGCTTCGCATGTGAAACAGCTTGCAGAATGGAAAGCAAACAAAAAGATTTGGGATGCACAAGAAGCAGAGAAAACCTTGAAAAGGGAAAAAGCACTTTTCACTGCATTGAAAAAGAAATTTGGGTCAGAACAGAATTAATATTGTTGGAATGGCTGAGTGGTCTAAAGCACTAGTCTAAGTAATAAGCAGGTATGGCAGAGTTGGCTATATGCACCTTTCTTGTAAAGAGGACTACGTGGGTTCGAATCCCTCTACCTGCTCCATTTTATTTCTTATTCTTTTACTATTTTTGTTTAATGCTCTAAAATTAGGTGTAAGTGAATGACAATTTGGGCATATAACTTCTAAATTTGAAGGAAGATTATTAGTTACATTACCATCAATATGATTAATCTCTAGTGGGACTTGATGAGTGATTGGATTAATTTCATTCCATCCACATTTAGAACATTTACCATTGGCTTGTTTTATTAGAAATTTTCTAATACAAGGTTTCATTTTCATAGTTTTACCAGTTATAGCGATAAAATTCCCTTGTTGCCATGCGACTAAATTTTCATTAGTGCGATATTTATTTTGGCATAGATTATTACAAAATTTAGTTCCTTTTCCTAAAATTATATTATTACAATATATACAGTTCATAAAGATATTTAAAATTAAGTACAACATATAGCAAGAAATCACTTTACATCTTCAAGAAAGTGTGGTAAAGTATAAATAAGTTAATAAGGAAGATTGGCCGAGTGGTTTATGGCGCTAGTCTTGAAAACTAGAGAGTGCCGTCAAAAGCCTCCGTGAGTTCGAATCTCACATCTTCCTCCATTTAAATATGAAATATAGAGTAGGCGATACATACACAGGAACAATATATGGTAAAGAGAAGAGTACGTTGCAAATTTTATCATATAATAATCACAGCAAAAAATATTTTGTTACAATAGGATGTTGTCTTCGTGAATTTTTAAGCGAAGAGAATTTAGATAAAGTAGTTTCAAATGCCCAAGTAGCTCAGCGATAGAGCCGCGCACTTACACTGCGAAGGTCGTAGGTTTGATCCCTACCTTGGGTACCATATTATGTATGAAGAAATGATGTATGCAGATGTCGATAAACAATTTATCGAGAAAGTCGAAGCAACTATTGCTCATGATAAAAGAAAAGATGCTTCTTTTGACCGAATGGAAATGGAAGCAGAACTATTTCAACAATTTAAAATAATTAATAAAATTAACAAGGCCGAGAACGTGCCACTAATAATGGACTTGTGGCAAGATTTTAAAGTTCTTGAAAAGAGAACAAGACCGTGATAATATGGTAGGTGACTGGAAGCACGAAGAAAGCGTCTCGAAAACGCCTACGGCCTAAAAACCGTCCAGAGTTGGAATCTCTGACTTACCGCCAAATGAAAAAGAAAATAGATTTATCTACTGTATCTGAAGAAGACTTACGTGACGAATTAAATAAACGCCATGTAAAAGCAACCACATCAGCATTACGAGGATGTATTGCTAAATGTTGGCATTGTGAAAAAAGTTCGAATCTGAAAAAATGGTTTCATATTGAAAGTTACTCGTTTGAGGACAATGTTTATACTTCCAATTATAATTTAGAAGATGATGTAAAAGTAGTATGCCCTAATTGTAATACTGCTAATAAAACCTGTAAAAAATGGAGATATGAAATGTTGAAACCTAACGAGCGAGATTTACACCAATTAACACTTTATGAGTTAATACGTAAATTTGAAAGAAACGGGGGTATTTTTACCAAGTATTATAAATATTACGGTCCAAGTCATTATGGAGAAAAAGGACAATATTACGAAGTTCCTGATAGACACACATTTTCTTTTAGTATGGATTCGGAAAAGTATAAAAAAGTGGAGGTATCATTTCGATGATTAAGCCTTTCTGTGATATGTGTGGACTAGATTTAGATGATTTAGATGATTTCGGGGGATTAATATTTTCCCCTCCTATGGGTAATGACGTTGTAATCAAACAACATATCTGTAAGGACTGCTACACAAAAAACATTGTCCCCTTATTAAAAGCATCCAATGTATATTCTAAAGATATATGGGTTCGATTAGATAAAGCAACAGAATCTAATTTAAAGAAGTTGTTGACAGAATCTTGATGATATGTTACTATCAACCATGAAGACATGGTATGAAAAGCATAAAGCGAAAGAGAAAAAACGCTTTGATAAAATGGAAGCCAAGAGAGTAACTCTCAAAAATCCAGTTTATGTTATCACGCCATGGGAACACGGAAATGGTGGATGGTGTGGAGCAACTATCCACGGTGTATACGAACTTGAGTGGATTCTAAGAAGAAATCCTGTAAAAATGTTTCATAATAATCATTATGATCCTTCATGGGGAAGTCAAATTGTCTTGAACAATATTCAAGATGCCAATTATCCAATGTATAAGTTTGATCATGAGGATACTCATACATGGGTAAAACCGAAATAATTTTAATGGAGTTGACGCGAATGCTGGTTTTTCGCGCTCGTTTGCTAAACG